>Ga0334884_1000492_pt1 | contig 72403 bp, 67 predicted proteins | sample GraSluR1_MG_7_FD_207215 | JGI IMG/M metagenome (GOLD analysis project Ga0334884, IMG submission 207215) | Sludge microbial communities from methane-producing bioreactor in Wageningen University, Netherlands - Granular Sludge_12_05 R1 | ecosystem: Engineered > Bioreactor > Anaerobic >... | reverse complement strand
CGCCGATCCTTGCGAGCCCGCGTCCTGGCAAGCATTTTCCACTTTCTCGCGGCGGTCCTTCATGAGTAATCCGGGCTAGCGGCAATGACCCACCGCGGCTGGCGATCGTGATTGAGCCCGGCCGCCGCCGGTGGTAACGTTGCCGGCGTCTGTAACCTCGAACGCGACCGGGAGCCCGCCATGCGCCGACCCGTTCTCCTGTTGCTGCTCGGTACCATCCTCGCCATCGGCTGCGGCAAGGACGCCGCCAAGAACGACAAGGGTGCCGCGCCGGCCGCGGTCATCGGCGTCTCGCTGCTGACCCGCACCCACCCGTTCTACCAGGACCTCGAGGCCGGTATGCTGGCGGAAGCGCAGCAGCACGGTTTCCGGCTCCTGGTCCAGGCCGGCGAGTTCGATGTCGCCCGGCAGAAAGACCAGGTGGAGAACTTTCTGGTGCGCAAGGTCGACGCCATTGTGCTCTGTCCGTGCGACTCGCGATCGATCGGCACTTCGGTGCAGGCGGCCAACGCGGCGGGCATCCCTGTGTTCACCGCCGACATCGCCGTCCTGGCCGAACAGGCCGACGTGGTCTGCCACGTCGCCAGCGACAACGTGGCCGGCGGCCGGTTGGCGGCCCGGACGCTCGCGGCCGCACTCGGCGGAGCGGGCGACGTGGCCATCATCGACCACCCCGAGGTGGAGTCGGTGATCCAGCGCGTGGCGGGCTTCGAGGCGGAACTCGGGCAGTACCCGGATCTGCGGGTCGTCGCCAAGCTGCCCGGCCGCGGCACCAAGGACATCGCGTTCCGCACCGCCGAGGACATCCTGCAGTCGCACCCCGGCCTCGACGGCATCTTCGGCATCAACGACGACAGCGCCCTGGGGGCGCTGGCCGCCGTCGAGAAGGCCGGCAAGCTGGGGCAGGTCGTCATCGTGGGATTCGACGCCGTGCCCGAGGCGCGCGCGGCCATCGACGCGGGCAAGATCCACGCCGATGTCGTGCAGCAACCGCGCGAGATCGGCCGGGCCGTCATCGCGGCGGTAGCGGACTACCTGGCGGGCCGGCCGGTGCCGCGCGAGACGCTGATCGACTGCCAGCTCTATGGCCGCGGGCAACGTGAGCCCCAGTAGCGCCAACCCCTTGCTGCGCCTGCAGGGCGTCCGCAAGACCTTTCCCGGCGTGGTGGCGGTGGCCGGCGCCGATCTGCGTGTCGCTGCCGGCGAGGTCCTGGCCTTGGTGGGCGAGAACGGCGCCGGCAAGAGCACTCTCATCAAAGTGATCGCCGGCGCCCTGCGTCCCGACGCGGGCACCGTTCAGATTGCCGGGCGCGACGTGACGGGATTGGCGCCCGCGCACGTGGCGCGCGCGGGCGTGGCCGTCATCTACCAGGAACTGAGCCAGGTGCCCGGGCTGACCGTGCGCGACAATTTGTTCCTGGGCCGGGAGCCTTCGCTTCTGGGGCTGCTCGACCGCGCCGGCGAGCAGCGCCGGGCCCGCGACGTCCTGGCCCGCCTTGGCTGCGACGTCGACGTCGAGACGCCGGTCGCCCGCCTCGATCTGGCCCGCCGCCAGCTCTTGGAGATCGCCCGGGCGCTCCTGGCCGACGCCCGCGTGCTCATCCTCGACGAGCCGACCGCTGCCCTGACGCCGCGCGAAACCGAGCGGTTGTTCGCCGTCGTCGACGAGCTGCGCCGCCGAGGTCTGGGGCTCGTGTTCATCAGCCACCGCCTCGACGAGGTCGCTCGTCTCGCCGACCGCATCGCCGTCATGCGCGACGGCGAGGTATTGGGAGCCTGGCCGGCGGCTGCCCTCGACCGGCGCCGGCTCATCGAGCTGATGGTGGGCCGCCCCCTGGATCAGGAGTTCCCGCCGCGCGACGTCGCGCCGGGCGCGCCGCTCTTGGAGGTGGACGGACTGGCCGGCGGCGGCGTGGGCGCGGCCAGCTTCGCGGTGCGCGCCGGCGAGGTGCTGGGTCTGGCCGGGCTGGCAGGGGCTGGTCGGACCGAGCTGATGCGCCTGGTCTTCGGCGCCGATCGGCCCGCCGCCGGCACCGTCAAGGTGGCCGGCCGGATCGTGGCGCCGGGCTCGCCGCGAGCCGCCATCGCGGCCGGTCTGGCTCTGCTCACCGAGGACCGCAAGGGTCAGGGCCTGGTGCTATGCCGGTCGGCCCGCGAGAACTTCGCTCTCGGCAACCTCGATCGCTGGTCGCGCGGAGGTTGGCTCGATCTGCCGCGAGAAACCGCCGTCTTCGCCCGGCACGTGGCGCGACTGGGCATCAAGCTCGCCGGCGACGAGCAGCGCGCCGGGCACCTGTCGGGAGGCAATCAGCAGAAGTTGCTCGTGGCGCGCTGGCTGGAGCGCGACGCGCGCGTGGTGGTGATGGACGAACCGACGCGTGGCATCGACGTGGGCGCCAAGCACGACATCTACGAGCTGATCAACGACCTGGCTCGAGCCGGCAAGGCGGTGGTCGTGATCAGCAGCGAACTGTCCGAAGTGCTCGGCATGTGCGACCGTATTCTCGTGATGCGCGAGGGCCGGATCACCGGCGCGATCACCGAACCTGCCGCCGCGAGCCAGGCCGACGTCATGGCGCTGGCGGTCTGCGAGGCGAGCCATGGCTCGTGACGCCGTCTCGATGACCCGAGGCCTGAGCCGCCGCTTGTCGGGCTATGGCATGCTGGGCGTGCTGCTGCTGCTGTGCGCGCTGTTCTCGGCGCTGACGTTGCGGGACCAGCATCCGACCGGCGCCGCGGCGGCGCGTGAACTGGCTCGCGCCCTGGCCGCCCGGGCGGACACCGCCGCGTCGGTGCTGGCGCTGGCGCGCGACAACGCCGAGGAGCGGGCGTTTCTGGCGGACCTCACGACGCGCCTGCGCGACGCCAGGTTCACGCGGGTGCGAAGCGTGGCCGCAGGTCCGCCCGAGTTTCGGGCCGCGTGCGAAGAACTGGCGGCTGCGGACGGCCCCCGTTACCTGCTGACGCTGCAAACCAACCTGCCGGCCGTACGGGCTATCCAGAGCGGCTTGCCGGAGCACACACGGCCGGTGATCCTGTCGCCGGCGCCCTACCGCTGGCCCACGTTTCTACTGGTCGACAACCTGCGCAACGTGGCCAATCAGATCGCCGTGATCGCCATCGTCGCCGTGGGTATGACGCTGGTCATCATCACCGCGGGCATCGATCTGTCGGTGGGTTCGCTCATCGCGCTGTCGGCCGTGGTGTGCGCCTGGCTGGTGCAAGCGTTCGGCGGCCAGGCCGCCGGTCCGGGCGCGCTGCTCGCCGCGGCGACGGGCGCCATGTTGCTCAGCGGGTTGGCGGGCCTGTTCTCCGGAGCCATGGTGGTGCGCTTCCGCCTGCCGCCTTTCATCGCCACCCTGGCCATGATGCAGGTCGCCAGCGGAGCGGCTTATATCATTTCCAAGGGGCGCCCCATCTACGACGCGCCGGCCGCGTTCACCGCCCTGGGCCGCGGCGTCGACCCGCTGCTGGGCCTGCCCTGGGCGGTGTGGCTCATGCTGCTGCTCTACGGTCTGGCCCATGGGCTCATGTCGCGCACGGCCCTGGGTCGCTACGTCTACGCGGTGGGAGGCAATCGGGAGGCGGCGCGCCTGGCCGGCGTGCGCACCGGCGCGGTGCTGCTCTTCGTGTACGCGTTGTGCGGCGTGTTGGCCGGTCTGGGCGGCGTGGTGACGGCCAGCCAGCTCAAGAGCGGCGCGCCCACTTACGGACTCATGTACGAACTGTACGTTATCGCCGCCGTCGTGGTGGGCGGCACCAGCCTCGCCGGCGGCGAGGGCCGGGTGCTCGGCACGCTCATCGGCGCGTTCATCATCGCCGTCATTCAGAACGGCATGAACCTGACCAACGTGGAGAGCTACACGCAGAAAGTCGTGCTGGGCCTGGTGATCCTGGGCGCGGTGCTCTTGGATCGCCTGCGTTCGCGACCCGCGTCCTAACCCGGATTATTCATGAAGAACCGGCTGCGAAAGGTCAAATGCTTGCCAGGACGCGCGATCTCGGATCGGCTCGGTCAACGTACCGCCTTGGGTACGTCTCTCTCGCCGATCCTTGCGAGCCCGCGTCCTGGCAAGCATTTTCCACTTTCTCGCGGCGGTCCTTCATGAATAATCCGAATTAAACCTCGAGGTGCCTGATGCGTCGCTTGCCGTTCGTGTTGTTGCCGTTGTTGTTCGTCGTGGCCGCGGCCGCCGGAGTGGGTCACAACGGCAAGGTCTATACCGTGGCCACGAGCCACCTGGACACCCAGTGGCGCTGGACCATCCAGCAGACGATCGCCGAGTACCTTCTCAGCACGCTGGACGACAACTTCGATCTGCTCGATCGCTATCCCGAGTATGTTTTCAGCTTCGAGGGCGCGTTCCGCTACCAACTCGTCAAGGAGTACTACCCCGACCGTTTCGAGCGCCTGCGGCAGTATGTGGCGCAGGGCCGCTGGCAGGTGTGCGGTTCCTGGCTCGACGCCGTCGACGTCAACATGCCCTCGCCGGAGGCGCTCTTTCGCCACGCGCTGTACGGCAACGGTTTCTTCGCCCGCGAGTTCGGCGTGCGCAGCGTCGACGTTTTTTTGCCCGACTGCTTCGGCTTCGGCTACGCCTTGCCCTCGATCATGGCCCACTCGGGGCTCACCGGTTTTTCCACCCAGAAGCTGTCGTGGGGCTCGGCCTACGGCACCCCGTACGACATCGGCCGCTGGCGCGGCGTCGACGGCCGCGAGGTGGTGGCCGCGGTGAATCCTGGCGCCTACGTGAGCGATCTTGCGGCCGACGTGTCGCGCGACTCGACGGTCGCGGCCGCGATCGCGCGCACCGTGGCGGCTGGCGGCCCTCCGGTCGCGTTCAAGTACTACGGCACCGGCGACACCGGCGGGGCGCCGACCGAGGAATCCGTCCGGTGGCTGCAGAAGAGCGTGGCGTCGGGCGGCCCGATCGCGGTGGTATCGGCGGGCGCCGACCAGATCTTCCGCGAACTTACGCCCACCGAGATCGCTGCCCTGCCCGTCTACGACGGCGAACTGGTGATGACCAGCCACGGCGTCGGCTGCTACACCTCGCAGGCTGCCATGAAGCGCTGGAACCGCCGCTGTGAAGTGCTCGGCGACGCCGCCGAGCGCGCCGCCGCCCTGGCCTGGTGGCTGGGCGGACAGCCCTATCCCGGCGAGGAACTCGAGCGCGCCTGGACGCGCTTCCTGTGGCACGGCTTCCACGACGATCTGACCGGCACCAGCATCCCTTCGGCCTACACCTTCAGCTGGAACGACATGCTGCTCAGCCAGCAGGAGTTCGCCCAGGTGCTGCAGACGTCGCTGGAGGCGGTCGTCAGCGGCCTGGACACCGACGTCGCGGGCACGCCGGTCGTGGTCTTCAATCCGCTGGGATTTCCGCGCACGGAAATGGTCGTCTATGAGATGCCCGGTATTTTCAGTCTGGGCCTTTTTTCGCCGCCGATGCTACTCGACGGACCGGATGGCCGCCCGGTGCCGACGATGATGCTGGAGCCTATATCCGGCTGGACTATGGGCGCCACCCGGCTGGTGGCTTTCCTGGCCACCGTGCCGGCCAATGGCGTGGCGGTCTACAGCGTCCGGCCTAAGCCGGTCGACGGCGAGGCGTTCTACAGCTTCGAGCCGCGGGCCGACCGAGACGAGGCCGCGCCGGTCCGCTGGGACCCCGCCGCCGGCGCCCTCGACACCGACCGTTATCGCCTGCGTCTGAGCGAGGCGGGACTGGTGTCCTTGTTCGACAAGCAGACCGACCGCGAACTGCTGTCGGCACCGCCGCGCTTGCAGTTGTTGCGCAACGAGCCCGCCAAGTGGGCCGCCTGGGAGATCGACTATGACGACCTCATGGCCGCGCCCTACGCGGAAGTGCCGCTGGGCGGCGTGCCTGAGACGGTCATCGTCGGTCCCGGCCTGGCGCGCCTGACGTTCACCCACGAGGCTGCGGGCTCGGTCTTCCGGCAAACGCTTCTTGTGCGCGACGACCGCCTCGACTGGGAACTGGACATCGACTGGGCGACCGAGGTGACGCTCTTGAAGGCCGCCTTTTTCACAACCGCGCGCGATACGGCCGTCACCTACGATCTCGGTCTCGGCACCATTCGCCGCGGCGTCAACCGGCCGCGGCTCTACGAGGTGCCCGCCCAACGCTGGGCCGACCTCACCGATCAGTCGGGCGCCTTCGGCCTGGCGATCCTGAACGACGGCCGCTACGGCTGGGACCACCCCGATCCGGGCACGCTGCGACTCACGCTGCTGCACACGCCCGCAGTGAACGACCGCTGGCGGTGGATCGACGACCAGAAGAGCCAGGACCTCGGGCGGCACCGCCTGACCGTGAGCATGCTCGGCCACGGGCCGAACTGGCGCCCGGAGGTCGTGCGCGCCGCTGACGCCTTGAACCAGCCGCTGCTGGTTTTTCAGAGCCATCTTTTTACCGAGAACCGCCATCGCGGCCCCTGGGGCCGTTCGCTCTCGCTGCTGCACATCGCCGGCGACCGTCCCGAGGTGGTCGTCCGCGCGATCAAGAAGAGCGAGCAGGGCGACTGGCTCGTCGTGCGCCTGCAGGAGATCACCGGGGCACCGGCCGCCGACGTCACGATCGCGGCCGTCGCGCCGGTGGTCGCGGTGCGCGAGCTGCAAGCCGACGAGCTGCCGATCGCCACGGGCGGCGACGTCGTGTTACGCGACGGCCTGGTAACCTGCGACCTCGCCCCGTACCAGCCGCGCACGCTAGCGCTGCAATTGGCGCCGCCGCCTGCTGACCGCCCGGTGTCCGCGACGCGCAGCACCCCGGTCGCGTTGCCTTGGAACGTCGACGGGATCAGCAGCCGCGAGCAGCCCACCGACGGCGACTTCGACGGTACCGGCGCGAGCCTGCCCGGCCACCTGATCCCGGCCGTGATCGAGCGCGACGGCGTCCGCTTCGAGACCGGCCCGCGCGAGCCGGGCGAGGCTAACTTGCTGCGGTGCGAGGGGCAGACCATCGACCTGCCGCGCACCGACGGCAACGTGCTGCGCCTGCTGATGTGCTCGGTCGACGGCCCGCGCCCGGCGGAGTTCCGCAAAGACAGCGATGCCCGCACCGACGCGTGGGTTCCTGACGGCCGCGCCTTTTTCGGCCAGTGGGACAGCCGCAGCGTTGGCGGCGACATCGTGCACGACCGCGCCGAACTCGTGCCCGCCTACACCGCCGATGCGGCCATCGGCTGGGTCGTGACGCACCGGCACGGTCCGCAAGGACAGCAGGAGCCGTACGTCTTCACCCACTTCTACGCGGTGGACGTGCCGCTGCCGGTGCGTCGTGGGATGCCCCGTGCCGTCACCCTGCCTGACGATCCCGCGCTGGTCATCCTCGCGGCCAGCGTCGTGGCTCGACCCGCCCGCCTGTACTGTTTCGATCGCTATCTCGTCGATCGTCCAACCTGTCCCAGCGTTTCCATCGAGGCCGAGCGGCGGACGTTCATCGACAGCTTGACGGTTTCGCTGCACAGTCCCAATGCCGCAACGGTCATCGAGGTGGCGCGGGACGATGATCCCGCGGTCGTCTACGACGGCTCGCCGTTGATCATCACCGACACGACCACGCTGACGGTGACCGCGCGCGACGGCAGGCGTGTGGACGACATAACCACGCTCCGCAAGAGCGCCCGCGGTCCGTTCCGAGAAACCACGACCCGCACCGCGGTCTTTACGCGTCTCGATCCGTGGCCGGCCGCTGCGGCGTCGCCCGCGCGACTTGTGCCGGGCCTTGCGGCCGCCGTCTACCACGGCGCCTGGGAGCGATTGCCGGACTGGTCGGCGCTGGCGCCGGCGCAGACGTTCGTCAGCGAACAGGTGCGCATTCCTGGCGGCGCGCCCGCCGAGGACGTGGGCCTGGTGCTGCGCGGATGGATCACCGTGCCCGCTGCCGGGGTGTACCGCTTCTGGCTCTCCAGCGACGACGGCAGCCGCTTCTGGCTGGACGAACGACTGGTGATCGACCACGACGGCTTGCACGGCGCGACGGCTGTGTGGGGCGAGGCGCCGCTGGCGGCCGGCCGCCACGCGCTCGTCGTCGAGTACTTCCAGCACCTGGGCGGTCGCGAGCTGAAGCTGGAGTGGAGCGGCCCCGGGTTCGCGCGGCAGGAGGTCCCGGCAACGGTGTTGAGCGCCACGGTCCGCGACTGACCGGTCAGCGGTTGAACATGACGCCCACGCCGATCCGGTTGACCGATCGGTTGTAGTCCAACAGGCTCTCGCCGTAGCCGCTGAACAACCGCAGCGCGAGGAATACGTCCTCCTCGCGGATCACTCGTACGCTGTAGTACAAGCTGACATTGCCCTTGTCGGTGCCGAGGTAGCCGCGTAGCGCGACATGCAGTTGATGGCGAGGCGCCGGCCGCCAGTAGAGGTGAATGTCGCTGTAGCCGAGATAGTCGGTGAGATCGGGGTTGTCGTCGCCTCGGGCCGCAGCTGGAGTTTCCTTTTCTTCCTCGGGCACGCGAGCCCGCAGCTTGATGTACGCCAGCCAGTTGTCGCCGTGGTAGTACGGAGCCAGGTAGGCGAGGTTCCAACTCCGCGAGAGCGGCACGCGCTGGCCGTTGGATTCGTGCTCGAAACCCGCGTCGAAACCCAGCGTCCCCGCTCCCAGGCGGCGCGTGGCGGACCGGTAGAGGACCTCCGGATTGAAGTTCGTGTCGCGAAACGGCGACGAGGCGTCGGTGTTGTACGCCTGCCAGTAGGAGACCTGGGTGAAGGCGAAGAAGAAACGAGTGCCCAACAAGCGGTGCTTGGCGCTCAACTGGAAGATGACCTCGGTTTCCGAACCGGCGTAGTCGTTCGAGTAGGTGTAGGGCAGGACGAACATCTCCCGGTGCAATGTCAAACCCGGGGTGGCAGCGACGCGGGAAAACTGATGTTGCTCGGGCGGCGTCGCGCCGGTGGCTCGCGCAAGCACGCCGATCAGGAAGAACAGGATCAGCGGCAACAGCACCGGCCAAAGATTTTTCACGGCTGACCTCGTCGCGGCGGCGGCACGGGGGTGCCGGTCTGTGGGTGACGGTCACGCAATGATACCACCGATCGAGTCCGGCCCGGTGAGCCAATTGTTCCAGTCCTCGCACCCTTGCGGGTTTGGTAAGCCGTACCAGATCTCGATCGTGCGACGGTCATGGACCAGGACCTTCTTCACCAGACGGCGGAGAAGGTCCTTCTTTTTGGGGTTCGGCCCCTCGGCCATGACCCGGTCGAACTGCTCGACGAGGGTCGCCATCATCTCCCGGTCGATCGCGGGCAATTCCAGGCGCTCGCGCCGGGCCTCCAGATCCTGCTTCTCGTCCTCCAGTTCTTCCAGTCGCGCCCGCAGATCGCGGACCTTCTCGTTGCACAGTCCGGCGTCCAGCGTGCCGGCTTCGAAGGCCTCGAAGTAGCGGTCGATGGCAGCCCGGGTCTTGGCGGCCTGCGCCTCGACCTTGGCGATCTCCTGGTCCAGGTTCGGCTTCTCCGCTCCCAGCTGCTTGTTTGCCTCCGTCCAGACCCGGGCGAGGAATTGTTCGTCTCGGAACATGGCCTTGAGGTCTTGGACGATGGCCGACTCCAGGAGCTCGGCCCGCACGTAGTCCTGTATGCATTCGTGATCATTGGTGCGCTTCGAGCAGACGTAGTAGGGCACGTGGACCCCGTTCTTGTGCCCTCCGCCCCCGAACATGTGGCTCTTGCATCGCGCGCACTTGATGATGCCGGTCAGGAGTCGGTCGTCGCCGTTGTGCCATCGACGGCCGGCGGACTCCTCGTTCCGTTCCTGGAGGACCTCGTTCGCCTTCTCGAAGAGGACATCGGACACGAGCGGGTCATGCTGGCCTTCGTACAGGATCTCCCGCCAGCGGATCTTGCCCAGGTAGGTGGGGTTCTTGAGCATGTAGAGGACGACGCGCCGGCCCCACTTCTTGCCGTTCCGGTTCCGATGGCCAGCCTCGTTGAGCTGCTTGCAGATCGCCGAGGACCCCTCCTTTCCGATGGCGTACATCCGGAACATCTTCCGGACGATGAGCGCCTCTTCCTCGTTGATGACCAGGCCTCGCTCGGGGTCGAGCTGATAGCCGTAGGGCACGACGCCACCGACCCAGGCGCCGGTCTTCGCCTTCTTCTCCATCCCGACCTTGGTGCGCTCGACGATGGTGGCGTGCTCGAACTCGGCGAAGACACCGAGCATCTGGAGCATCATCTTGCCGGCCGCGTTGGCGGTGTCGAACGGCTCGGTGATGGACTTCAGGACCACGCCGAACTTGGTCAGCTCATCCACCATGAGGGCGAGCTCGCGGACCTTGCGCGACAGGCGGTCGACGCGGAAGACCAGCAGGGTGTCGAAGGCCTCCGACTCGGCGTCGAAGAGCATCTCCTCGAGGCCGGGGCGGTTCATGTGGGTACCGCTCTCGGTGTCCCGGAAGACCTTGTGGAGCCGCCAGTCGTCGCCCCACTGCGCCTTGCAGAAGGCCTCGAGGCGCTCGGATTGGGCACCGAGCGAGTACTTCTGGTGGTCCTCGTCGGTGGAGATCCGGGTGTAGAAGGCGACCCGGGTTAGGGATTCTCGTTTCGCAGGCATGTGGTGAATGCAACCTCCTGTGATTGTGTGAGTTGCGGAGACGTGGCCACATTCAGTCCTACCTCTGAACGCCGCCTGCATCAAGGCAATCCGGCGGACTGCGGCGCGCGCCTCCCCGAAAGAGAAAGGGGGGGCGCCGGCCGCCGTCGGGGACATTGAGACTGGGTATGCAGTCCGGACTTGACGCCTAACGATCGTTAGGAGATGCTCCCCGAGTTTTCGGCCGCCGGCTAGAAGTCCGTACGAGGGCATCGCAAGTCGAGCCCCGGACAGCCTTTGCAGGACGATTGGATTCGAACGGAGACCAATGTGGCGAAACAACAAAAGAGGTTTGGGGCGATCGCGAGGCAGCAGCAGGCGGCGTTCCGGGCGACTCTCAGCCCGTCAGCTCAGGCGGTGACCGATGACAAGGGGAAGCGGAACGGCCACCTCCTGGCCGTAAGCCGCGAGATCGAGAACCTGTACCCCGGCCTCCGTGGTGACGACGGAGCTCTCCGCTTCTTCCGTGATCGTGAGATCAAGTGGTGGACGAATGCGCGCAGCGGCGACCGAAACGTGGGTGGTGGATTCGAAGGGCCGACTCGCAACCTCGCCAGCTCGCAGGTGGCGTGCGTCAACTTCTTGCTTCCGTTGGTCGAGACGCCAGACGCGCTGGTCGCATTCCTGCGGTGCCTGGACGACGACGTAACCGGCGTGGAACCCATCGTCGATCAAAGGGGCCACCGTTCGCTGGTGGAATTCGAATGGGTCGGGTGGGACAGGCCGCTGGAAGGGGGCCGCATCACCCGCGGTGCGAACCAGACCAGCATCGACGCCTTCATGGTCGGGCGTACGCCGGCGGGTCTCCGGGCGTATCTGATCGAGTGGAAGTACTGCGAGGAATACCGGAGGCCAGAGGACAAGGGGGAGGGGCAATCCGGGGACACACGACGTGGGCGATATGCTTCGCTATTCAGCCAGGCGCAATCCTCGTTCAACCAGGTCGCACAGCTCGAGGATTTCTTCTTCGAGCCGTACTACCAGATCATGCGCCTTCTCTTGTTGCGCGACCGCATGATCGAAGAGGGTGTGTCGCCGGACATGCAGGTGGCTGACGCGCGAGTCGTCGTGGTGTGCCCGTCGGCCAACACGGACTACCGGCATGTGGTCAGGGAGACTCCGCTGGGCAGGCGATTCCCGTCCCTGGAAACCGTTGAGGAGGCGGTCCGGGCTACCCTGAAAGCGCCGGACTCCTTTGTCACGCTGGCACAGGAGGATGTGGTGGCCGCACTGCGTCGCGGACCTCTGTCCGACGATTTGAAGCCGTGGCTCGACTACCATCAGGCGCGCTATGGCTGGTAAACGGGGAGGCATAGCATGACTCGACCTGAGCCGAGTGCCCCAACTCCTCGGCAACAGGAAATCCTCAGTTGGGTCAAGACCTTCATCCGCGACCACGGCATGCCGCCGACGGTACGCGAGATCGGTGGAGCGTTCGAGATCAAGAGCTCAAGCGTCTTCGACCTGTTGAAGGCGTTGGAGAGCAAGGGGCACCTTCGTCGGGGCGAGCTCGGTGCGCGGTCTCTGATCGTCGAGGACCACAGCCAGCAGCATGATTGTGGTTGCGTGGAGGTACGGGTGATGGGGCGGGTCCGGGCCGGCAGCCCTGTCGAGGCGATCGAAGACGACCACGGCACCGTTGCCGTCAAGCGGGATCTCCTCCGCGGTCGTACAGCCTTCGCCCTGATCGTCGAGGGCACCAGCATGGTGGACGCGGGAATCCTCGACGGCGACTACGTGATCGTGCTGCAGCAGGAGACTGCGGAAGACGGTGATGTTGTCGTGGCGCTCATCGACGGCGAGGCAACTCTGAAACGTCTCCGACTTGAACGGAATCGGATTCGCCTAGATCCGGCGAACGACAAAATGAAACCTATCTACGTGGCCTCTGGAGACCTGCGCCTGCAGGGGAAAATCGTCGCTGTTCACCGAGTGTATTGACGGAGCCAGAAAGGATTATGGAATCCATGACGTCGATCAGAACACTGCCGCCGCCCGAATATACGAACGATGAGAAGCTCATGCTGATCGACTTCCTGCTCGCCATGAAGAAGACCCACCTCCGCGACTTCTTCCGTGAGCTCGACATGCCTCGATCCGGCACGAAGGCCGAAATGCGAGAGCGGCTGCAGGATGCTCTCGCTGAAGAACGCCTCTCGTACCAACAGATTGTGGAGTTTCTGGATTCCGTCGCACCGTGGGGTAAGCAGCATGTCATCCTCTATGACGGTCCACGCAGGGATCTGCAGTCCTGGAAAGATCGCGACCTTCTGCTGAACCACTTGAAGCAGCACCGCGTCGGGAAGTATCTCAACGCGAGGCTGCCTCTGGTCTTGCCGGACGTGTTGACGCTCTCGTCGATCACGCACAGAGACGCAAAGCTGCGCGTCACCGCGGTCCAGAAGCGGGAGTATACCGAACGGGCTCCGGAGCACGACGGCGAGAAGAGCGCCCCGGACGGCACGCAGATCGTACTGCGGGCCTACGCCCATCACGTGGACCGGACGCTGGTGACATTCGAGTGGGACCTGGTGGCGAACACCGCGATGCTGCAGATCACCCAGCTTCGCGGGGACCGGTTCTACGAGCAGGTGGCGCGGGAGTTCTTCGACCTGGTCAGCACATGGCTCGATATCGAGAACATGTTCACGTTGGTCGACATCCGGGGGACCATCCGTTCCCTCCACGAGCTCGAGGAGAGAGGTAGGGCGGAGGCACGGTCTCATGGGATCCAGTACCGTTCTTTGCAGGGCCGACGCCTGTCGGCGCACAGCCCCAGTCCCCGCGATTCCGTGCTCGGAGAGGACTACATCGACAATGCCATGGTGGGCGTTCGGGAGAACGGGGTCGGCCATCTTGGCAACTTCTACTGGCTTGCCGGCGGGAATGGGGAGACGAGGGAGACCCCTCTGAACGGAGACGTCCACGTGATCCTGGTGGCCGACAAGGACCGCATCAACTTCCCGACCCCCAACTCCGAGGACGTGGTGCGGTATGTACTTCACCGAGTGCGCGCGCTTAGCTGATCGATACCCCGGCCTCGCGGATCTCGTGACGAAGGTCGATGCCCATCTCAAGAAAATGGGAACGGCCGTGGTTATCAGGAAGGCCGACCTCGCCAGCTTTTTCCGTGCCGATCCGAATCAGGTGGGATCGGTGCTCGATCTCCTTGCGCAGGGCGGATTGCTCCAGGCTGAGGAGATGGTCGAATGCACGTTCTGCCGCATGGCTGTGCTCCGCGCGGATTTCGAGGAAGCGCGTGAAGAGGAGGGCGAGCACGCCTGCACGAGCTGCGACCGCCTGCTGACCGACAAAACAGTGGACCTGATCACGACCTACCGTCGCGGCAAGATGTGGGGGAAGGATGAACTGTCCCCCCATCTGGCGGCGGCCGTCGTCGCAACGATATCCTTGCGCGAGCTCTCTCGCATCCGCGGCCTCTATCCCGCCGCGATTCATGACGGGGATGCCGAGGAGTTCCGCGAGACCCTGTCTGCACACCTCGGCGTCGCGTTGGAAGACGAAAGCCTTCACGACATTAGGGACTCCCTCTACAAGGAGGTGAAGCTCGATGACCCTGATGCTGATGCCATGCTTACGGTGCTTCTGACTACCCTCGTGATGCGATGCCCGGGCGTCTGTATCGCTGGCGCGGATGAAGAAGCCATGCACAAGACCATGGACCGGGCGATCGAAGCGTGCATGAAGAAGGTCGCGTCTCCCCTGAAGGCCATCGTCGACCAGTTGCTCGAGATCAAGATCGTCGACTGCAGAATACCCGAAGGGGACGACCCGGCGTTTTCAGATCCACGCCGGTCTCTGCAGTTGCTACTGGCCTACTGGTCTCTGGGACGAACGATCGTCGTCAACCAGATGAACGGATATGTCAGCCTGCTGCCCCATCCGCTCTTGCGTCTCGTGACGAACCTCCGGGCGAGAATGGAAGTCTACTTCGGCCGGCTCTCCGATCACGACGGGGCGCTCGATGCGTTCACCGCCGGAGACCGCCTTCTGGATCTCGCGGTCGGCGGTGATCCGGACGAACTCTCTGCTGTTCCGGAATGGACAAACGAGGAAGTTCAAAAGGTAGACTCCTTCCTGGAACGTGTCCGGCTCGACATCGGGGCGAAAACGTATCCGCTGACGCACGAGGAGAAGGTGTTCATCGAACAGGCTGAAGTGGCGATCGAGGAATACAAGGAACAAGCCAACACCGCTTGGAACCACATTTACGACAACGTGTCCCGGCAGAACACCCAGGCGAATGGCGGGAATACTGGCAAAGCACAGCAACCCGAGGAATCCGCTCAGCGTCAACCCGACTGCTGCCGGGTCATCACAAGGGAGGGGACCAAGACGTTGCCGAGGTCCGGATACGAAGAGCTCATCAAGATGCGCGACAGCTATGGGATGTTCATCGATGGTAAGACGCTTGAAGCGCTATGCCAGGATGGGAACGGCAAGCCTCGTATTGCCAAGCTGACTCCTGGGGAGTTCGGCATCCTTGTCGATGTCATCTCTGCTGGGAAGCAGGTGCGCCCTATTGCTACCAAGACCGGCGGCGAATGTGCCAGCTCCGAGTCCGCTGCCCGCCTATTTGAGGGAGCCCGCAAGAAGGCCGATTTGAAGCTTGGACCCCGCGAGTTTCGTGCGTTTAGAGTCCAAAAAAGTCCGTCCGGCCCGGCATACAAGGCCTACGAGTTCGCCCCGCCGGATGACCTGAACTACTGCGTGGTCAGTCCTCTCTGATCCTTCCGATTCTCACAACTTCCTGATGCGCAAACGCGGCCGGACCCCATTGCTGGGGTCCGGCCTAGCCTCGCTCGATTCTCGTTCCCTTCTCGCTCCGTCCTCGCTCCCGATCGCAGAAATTGCGTTCGGCGGTGGAGGTGTTCCTCCGCTGAAGGAGGAAGAGGCATGGAGAAGGAATGGAGATGTAGGGAGTGCGACACCCTGCTGGGCGTCTTGCGCAGCGGTCGTCTGCACCTCCGCTACAAGCAGGCCCAGTATGTCGTGGATGGAGAGGACTATTCCGTTCTCGCCGTCTGCCGGAACTGCTCGACGGTCAATGAACGGAACCGAGCCGAGAAAGCCCCGGAGCGTGCGACCGCGCGCGCTTAGAGGATCGTCACAAAAACCTCGAGGTGCATGACGCCCTGATCGGCCAGTAGACGGCGCGAGACGCCCGGCCAGGAAGGCCAGGCGTCATGGCAAGCGTCTCGAGGAATCGGGATCGTGCTCGACTTGAACGGCAACTCGAAACCGAAGCGTACAAAAACCTTCTCATCAATCTCCAGGATCGCGAGCCGTTCCTGCGGCAGTTCACCACATGGACGGATGTGATTGTGTTCATGCGCCATGGATCGTCCAACGACCCGAGCAAGGACGTGGTTTTGCGGTCGATCCTTGCGGCTCATGAAACGGACGGAGATCACCGGTGGCGGACGATCCTGCTCGCAGTGTTCTGGCCAGGGTTGGGTTCGATCCACTTCAGGAAACGGTCATGGGACATGGACGACCCGGACGAGCGCTGGCAACGGATTTTCTGGGCCTTTCATCAGTCGGTGTGCCGGATCGATCTCGCGCGTAGGCGCGACCGTCTCGTGCAGTGGATCTACAACTCGACGATCCACCGGCTGCACGATGACTACCGGCGGGAATGGCTTCACGCGGAGAGGGAGATCGCAACAGACCCTGACGAGATGTCGAATCTGGCCGGCGCTATCGAGGGAGTCGACCTCGACTGGGTCGATCTCCGCGACATGCACCGGCGGGAATTGGCGCGACTCCAAGCGCATCTCGACGCCGGCCGAATCACTGAACCCGACTTCCTCCTCCTGGTCGGCACCCGCCTCTACGGTCAGTCCATCTCGGAGTACGCGCGCGACGCGGGGCTCAAGACCGAGGCCGCGAAGAAGCGCCGCCAAAGGGCCGAAGCCGCTATCCGAAGCCATGAGAAGGAGATGTCGTGACACCGCCGCAGCATGTCCCCACTTCCGGGCCTCGCCCCCCCTTTGTCCATCAGGGACGCATGGAACATCGGGTCCCGGGAAGCGAGGAGCCCATGATCACCAAAGCCGAAGCCCGTGAACTGATCACGGACCTGTTCGAGGAAGAGGCCCTGCTCATCGGTGGTCTCGTCGCGGTCCACAAGGTCGACGACGACCTGGTGTGGCGGCTGGTGAAGAGCCTCGACGTGCTCCGTGGGAAGTTCCTCCGCCGCCTCGATGACCGCGAGCTCGATGAAGAGTCCGCGTCAGTGGTGCAGCGACGGAATCTCAAACCGCACCCGGCGATCGAGGACTTTCTGCTGTCGCTGAGGAGGGCGTAGCCGTGGCGCCCTCCACCCGATTCGAGATCCGCCGGCACTGCCGCGAGCTATCCGAGAAAGACACCGACGCCGTGGTCCATGCCGTCGCGGACTTGATCGTCAGTTACCTCAAGCGTGATCCCGATCCAGGTCGGATCGAAACGCGCAAACGCCCAACCGCAGGTGCTGCGGCGCCAATGAAGGAGTCCAACGCATGAGCATCCCGGATGTGTTTCGCAAGCGCCGGAAGGACGGGGACGCCTTCGTCGAAGACTTGGGCTTCCTGATCCACGAACCGGCTGACGTCTACCACGCCCAGGCCGGCAAGTACCTCTCCAGTCACCTGCTGGCCGAGTTCCGGCGCAACGCGCTGCTCTTTCACAAGAAGGAACTCGGCCTGGTCCACGACGAGGACCGCCCGGCGTACGTCCTCGGTCGCGCCGCCCACGTTCTGATCCTCGAGGGCCGCGAGGCCTACGAGCGGGCCTACGCGTTCGGCGGCCCGATCAACCCGAAGACCGGCCTGCCGTTCGGCAGCCGCACCAAGGCTTTCCAGGATTGGGCGGAGGCGATGGGCAAACCCGTGCTCGACGACGATCAGGCGGCACTGATCGAGAGCCTAAACGCGTCGGTGCGGGCCCACAAGCACGCCGCGGCGCTGCTGGCTGACGGCGTCGCTGAGGGCGTCATCCGCGCCGAGTACTGCGGCGTACCATGCCAGTCGCGCCTGGACTGGCTGAACCCGGAGCGCGGTATCGTCGACCTGAAGACCTGCGACAACCTCGACTGGCTCCAGATGGACGCGCGCAGCTACGGCTACGCCTACCAGCTGGCCTTCTACCGGTCTCTGGCCGCCGCGCTCACCGGCGAGCGGCTCCCCGTCTACATGATCGCCGTCGAGAAGCGCGAGCCGCTGCGCACCGGCGTCTGGCGCATGAGCGAGGAGGTCCTCGGCCTCGCCCAGAAGGAGAACGAGGAGAGCATCGCGCGCCTGATCGCCTGCCGCGAGAAGGACGAGTGGCTCAGCGGCTACGAGGACATCCGGACCTTCGACCTGATCTGACACAGGTGGAAGCGGGCGGAATGGCGTGACGCGCCGTCGCCCGGGCGCGTCGGGACTCCCTAGGTCCGCCCGCTTCCCCACCAACCACGAATGGAAGGAGAGACGACCGTGAAACTCTTGCAGCAAGTCATCAGCGGACGAAGTCCGGCGCCCAGGCGGGTGATGCTCTACGGTACCCACGGCATCGGGAAGTCGACCTTCGCCAGCTGCGCACCCAGCCCGGTGTTCATCCAGACCGAGGACGGCCTCGGCGAGATCGATTGCGCCAAGTTCCCCGTCACCGCGACGTTCGATCAGGCCATGCAGGCCCTGTCGGAGCTCTACAGCGACGAGCACCCCTATCGAACTGTTGTGATCGACTCCCTGGATTGGCTGGAGCGGCTGATCTGGGCCGACGTCTGCCGCCGGCGCAACGTCGAGAGCATCGAGGACATCGGCTACGCCAAGGGCTACGTGTTCGCCCTGACGCAGTGGCGCGAGTTCATCGAGGGCCTGTCGGCGCTGCGCAGCGAGAAGGGCATGACGGCGATCCTGATCGCCCACGCCCGTATCGAACGCTTCGAGAACCCCGAGACCGAGTCCTACGACCGCTACGTGCCGCGCCTGCATCGCCTGGCTTCTCAGGTCCTGCAGGAGTGGTGCGACGAGGTCATGTTCGCCACGTTCAAGGTCTTCACGAAGCAGACCGACGAGGGCTTCGACCGCAAGCGGAACCAGGGCATCGGCACCGGCGAGCGCGTGCTGCGCACGGTCGAGCGCCCCGCCCACGTGGCCAAGAACCGCCTCGCCCTTCCCGAAGAGATGCCGCTGGACTGGAACGTCTACGCCCAGCACATCCACCCCGAACCTGTGAGTGCGCCCCAGGGCGGCAAGACCAAAGGAGCGAAGTAACCATGGCGAACCTCAACGGCTTCGATGCCGCGACCGTCGACCCCGCGACCGATTTCGAGCCGCTGCCCGCGGGCAAGTACCTCACGGTCATCACCGACTCGCAGATGAAGCCGACCAAGAGCGGCTCCGGTCACTACCTCGAGCTGACGTTCCAGGTGATCGACGGCCCGTTCAAGAACCGGCTGCTGTGGGCCCGGCTCAACCTGGACAACCCGAATCGCCAGGCGGTCCAGATCGCCCAGGGCGAACTGTCGGCGATCTGCCGGGCGGTCGGCGTGCTGCAGCCCAAGGACTCGGTAGAGCTGCACAACCTGCCGCTGCAGATCACGGTGAAGTGCAAGAAGCGCGACGACACGGGCGACGTGGTCAACGAGATCCGCGGCTACGCGCGCAAGGACGCCGCCGCGGGCGTTCCGCAGCAGGAGACCTCGAGCACGCCGCCTTGGGCCCGGCGATGATCGAGGTCGAGCTCCCGTTCCCTCCGTCGGTGAACCACTACTACCGGCGGGTCGGGCCCCGGACGCTCATCAGCCGCGAGGGGCGCAGGTTCCGCGAGCGGGTCTGCGCCATCCTCGCCGGCCTCGGGATCGGGAGCCTGGACGGGCCCCTGCATCTGGAGATCGAGGTCTATCCGCCGGACCGGCAGCGAAGGGACATCGACAACGTGCAGAAGGCGCTCCTGGACGCTCTGCAGCACGGCGGCCTGTACACGGACGACAGCCAGATCAAGAAACTGAACATCGAGATGCGCGGGTCGGTCCGCGGCGGCCGCACCCTCGTGCGCCTGGAGGAGATCGTCGATGCTTGAACTGAGGCCCTATCAGCAGGAGGCGGTGGACGCGATCTACCAGCATCTGCGGGACCGGGAAGACAACCCCTGCGTGGTGATCCCCACGGGCGGGGGCAAGACGCCGGTCATGGCCACGGTCTGCCGGGACGCGGTGGGCCGGTGGAACGGACGTGTTCTGATCCTGGCCCACGTGAAGGAGCTGCTCGAGCAGGCGCTGGAGAAGATCCAGGTCGTGGCTCCCGAGATGTGGATGAAGACGGGGATCTACTCGGCCGGTCTGAAGAGCCGCGACACCGAGCACCCGATCATCATCGCTGGCATCCAGTCGGTGTACAAACGGGCCTGCGAGCTCGACGCGTTCGACCTGGTGATCATCGACGAGGCCCACATGATCCCGCCCGATGGGGATGGGATGTACCGGACGTTCCTCGACGACGCCAGGAAGGTGAACCCGCACCTGCGGGTGATCGGCCTGACCGCGACGCCGTTCCGGATGAAGAGCGGGATGATCTGCGAGCCCGGCAACAACCTGAACGAGGTCTGCTACGAGATCGGCGTGAAGGAGCTGATCGTCCAGGGATACCTCTGCCCACTGGTGACCAAGGGCGCGGCCCAGCCGCTGGACACGTCGGGTCTGCATGTGCGCGCGGGCGAGTTCATCGCCAGTGAGGCCGAGGAGTTGATGGACACCGACGAACTCGTGGAGTCGGCCTGTCGGGAGATCGTCGAGCAGGCGCAGGCGCGCCGGTCGGTGCTCGTGTTCACCACCGGCGTCAAGCACGCGGAGCACGTCGCCGCGGTGCTGGGCCGGATGGCGAGCGAGCCCGTGGCCACGGTGTTTGGCGAGACGGCGAGCGAGGAGCGCGACCGGGTCCTAGCTCAGTTCAAAGAGGGTCGGATCAAGTACTTGGTCAACGTCAACGTGCTCACCACGGGGTTCGACGCCCCGAACATCGACTGCGTGGCCATGATGCGGCCGACGCTGTCCCCAGGCCTCTACTACCAGATGGTCGGGCGGGGCTTCCGTCTGTGCGAGGGGAAGGAGAACTGTCTGGTCCTGGACTTCGGCGGCAACGTGCTGCGGCACGGGCCGGTCGACGCCATCCGGGTCCGGGAGGTCCACCACCGCGTGGGCGGCGAGGCGCCGGCCAAGCAGTGCCCCGAGTGCAGGAGCCTGATCGCCACCGGCTATACCGTGTGCCCCGACTGCGGCTACGAGTTCCCCCCGCCGGAGCGGCAACAGCATGACGCTACAGCGTCCACCGAGGGCATCCTGTCGGGTGAGGTCACGACGGCGGTCCACGAGGTCCGCGAGGTCTTCTACGGCGTCCACACGAAGAAGGGCGCACCGGAGGATGCACCGAAGACGCTGCGGGTCGAGTACGAGGTCGGGTTCCACCAGTACTACAGCGAATGGATCTGCTTCGAGCACGGCGGCTGGGCTCGCCACAAGGCCGAGTCGTGGTGGCGGAAGCGGTCGAACGCTCCGGTGCCGATGACGGCGGCCGAGGCCGCGGCCCTGGCCCAGGACGGAGCCCTCTGCGAGACCGGCGCCATCACCGTGCGGACGGTGGTCGGGGAGCAGTTCCCGCAGATCGTGGGCTACGAGCTGGGCGACCCGCCGCCATGGCGGGAGCCCGGGACGGACGATGACCTCGAGCCGGTGGGCGCGATGACCGGGGGCGGCATGCGGGCGCACGACCCGCACGATGACGATGACCTACCCTTCTGACCGCGATCGGGTGTCTATGACCGAGACCGGGACGACATTGCTGCAGGCAGCGTTGAGGTACACGGAGCTCGGGTACCCAGTCTTCCCGTGCCTTCCGGGCGGGAAGGCCCCCGCGACGGCGCACGGGTTCCTGGACGCCACCACGGACGCCGGCCAGATCGAGGCCTGGTGGACGGCGCGGCCCGACGCGAACATCGGCATGCCGACCGCGGGCCTCTTGGTCGTGGACGTCGACGGGGCGGACAATCCCTGGCCTGGCGACGACCTGGAAGGCCTCGGGGACTGCCCGCTTTCCATGACGCCTCGCGGCGGCCGGCACTACATCTTCCGCCAGCCGGCGGGCAAGAGTTGGAGCAGTACCGCGGGCCGGCTCGCCCCGAAGGTCGACACCAGGGCCAACGGAGGGTACATCGTCCTTCCGCCCTCGGTCGTGGGCGGCAAGCCGTACCAGTGGGTCCGGGCCCTCGAGGCAGGACTGGCCGATCAGCCCGAAGCCCCCGCGTGGCTCGGAGCCTGGGTCGAAGGCGGGGCGGACCTCTTTGCCCAGGGGCCAGGCGGGCCCGCGGAAGATCGGCCGATTGCGCCCCAGGGCGCGCCCGTGGCGCCCCCGTGCGCGCCGGCGGCCGCCGGTAGCAACGTTATACCAGCCGGGCACCGGAACGCCACGCTGGCGCGACTGGGCGGGGCCATGCGCCGGGTGGGGATGAGCCAGGAGGAGATCCTGGCCGCCCTGGTCCGGGCCAATCTCGACCGCTGCAGCCCGCCGCTGAAGGACCGGGAGGTCCAGCGGATCGCGACCAGCATCGCCCGGTACGAGCCCGACCAGGTCGCCGTTGCCGTGGTGGAGGACCACTGGCGGCAGGACAATCCCGGGGCGACCGAGCCCGAGGATAGCGTGCCCGAGATGCCAGATCCCGGCCCGCTGCCGGTCGAGCTCCTCCGTATCCCCGGCTTCGTCTCCGAGGTCATGGACTACTGCCTGGAAACGGCTCCGTATCCGAACAGCTCGATGGCCTTCGCCGGCGCGCTGGCGCTGCTGGCCACCCTCGCGGGCCGCAAGGTGCGCGACCCCGGCGACAACAGGACCAACGTTTACATCCTCGGCCTTGCCCACTCGTCTGCGGGTAAGGACCGCCCGCGGAAGATCAATGCCGAGATCCTGCACACGCTCGGCCTGTCCGGCCAGATCGGCGGGCGGTTCGCCTCGGGCGAGGGCCTGCAGGACGCGCTCTTCACCGAGCCGGCCATGCTGTTCCAGACCGACGAGATCGACGGAATGCTCCAGTCGATCAACAAGGCGCGCGACGCCCGGTATGAGAGCATCATGGAAACGCTGTTGACCATGTACTCGTCGGCCAACTCGATCTTCCCGATGCGCCGCAAGGCAGGCCGAGACGCGCCTGGGGCCATCGACCAGCCCTGCCTGGTGGTGTTCGGGACGGCAATCCCGAACCACTACTACGAGGCGCTGTCGGAGCGGATGCTGACCAACGGGTTCTTCGCCCGGATGATCGTGCTGGAGTGCGGCAGCCGCTCGACCGGGCGGGAACCGCGGCTGCTTCCGTTGCCGGAGCGCGTGCTCGAGACGGCGCAGTGGTGGGTGGACTTCAGGGCCGGCACCGGAAACCTCGAGAATTGGCATCCCGTGCCGCGGGTCGTCCCGCACACCGACGAGGCGACGGGCGTCCTGGTCGAGACCAGGCTCGAAGCCGAGGCCGAGTATGCCAAGGCGGAGGCGGCCGACGACAGTGTGGGGACGACCGTGTGGGGCAGGGTCAGCGAGCACGCCCGCAAGCTCGCGCTGATCTACGCGGTGAGCGAGAACCACGAGCGCCCCGAGATCGGCAAGACGGCCGCGTCTTGGGCGAGCCGGCTCATCCTGCACCAGACCAAGCGGATGCTGTTCATGGCCCAATCCCATGTCGCGGACAATCCGTTCCATGCCGAGTGCCTGCGTTTCCTGCAGAAGCTGCGTGCCGCTCCGGACCGGGCGCTGCCCCATGGCGTGCTGCTGAAGCGGATGAAGACCGACGCCAAGAGCTTCTCCAGTCTGGTGACCACACTCGAGCAGCGAGGCGACATCGTCGTCCAGGTGCAGGCGACTTCCGGCCGGACAGGTCGGATCTACCGCCTGGCTGGGTCATCGTCAGACGCGACGAAGGGCGGAGGGTGAAGGAAGCAGTGAAGAAAGGTGAACGAAGGTGAAGGAAGCCTCTTCGAAGGTCGAATTCGGGGTGAAGGAAGGTGAACGAAGGTGAAGAAAGCTCGGACCGTAACTCGTTATAAGACACACTCTCTTCTACTTCCTTCCCTTCCTTCCCCTTCTTCCCCCCTCATGGAAATACCCCCCGTTTTCGGCGTGCGCGCGTATAGGCGGGGTGAAGGTAGTTCCGGCCGCGCCGGCGGCGATTCTTTGGCACCCCAGTCGCCGCAAGAGGTCAGCGTTCCAGGAGGCGCTGTGAGCGTCGCGGAGAGGCCCGGAGGTATCCAGGCACCTGGAACCGAAACGAACGGAATGCAGGGGCCTCTGATTTCGTTCTGCGCCCTGTGCGGGCGGGAGTTCGAACCCCAGAACACGCGACGCGGACAACCGAAGAGGTTCTGTTCGGACGCATGCCGGGCCCGAGCCTGGCGGGACCGACGCAGCCAATCCGAGGATCCGCTCATTCAGGTCACTGACCCGGAGGTCGTCACGTCATGAAGAGCGCCGAGAACTTGATCGCCGAAGTCCGGATCCGCCTGGCCCCCGACGCCACCAACGGCCTGGTCGCCTTCGCCTCCTGCCGCTACGGCGGCGTCCTGCTCAATGACATCGCCATCCGCCGCGACCCGACCGGCCACCTGTTCCTGACCTACCCGCGAAAGCTCGCGACCAATGGCCGACCTCACCCGCTGCATCACCCGATCGATCGTGAGACTGCCGGGCAGTTTGAGGTAGCGATCCTCGGGCAGATCCGTGCGCTCGTGAACGGGGATCATGTAAGTGGGGGCAAGTCGGCGGAGGAGTCGACATGAATGCCGAAGACCCCTCGGCTCGCCGAGAGGTCGTCGGTTCAGAACGGGATCCAGCGAGCTAGGCTTCGGATACGACCTCCTTCATGATCGCCCGAACGGCCGCCTCGTCCTTCGTCGCGGCGGCCACCAGCAGGCTGCGCGCAAACTTCGACGCCTTCGCCGGCCCGGCGGCCTTGTGGATGGCGTCGCGCTCGGCCTCGGTCAGCCGGAACGCGAACACGCAGAGCTCTTCGCGCGGGGCCTTGGTCTTGGCTTCGGCGACGGGCTTCTCGGCGGCAGGCTTGCGGGCCCGCGCGGTCTTCTTGGTGGTCTTGGCCATGGTTCAGTTCCTCTCGCTCGGGTCCAGACGCACGATCCGGCTGGGCTCCTTGCCGCAACCTTCGCACGCCACGCGCCCGCCCTGGCGGTCGATCTCCGCCATGTCAGCGGGCGTGATCTCCTCCCATCGTTCCCAGATCCAGGTGTCGGACCCGGGGTACGGGATGTGGCAGCAGGCGCAGACGATGCTGCCCCGCTCGTTCCAGAACACCTGATGGGCCTTCAGGCCGAATCGAGGCGTCGAGTTCGTCGCCATGTCAGTCGACCTCCTGCGGGATGTCCGCCGCGAACACCAGCGTCCCGTCCGCGCCGTAGACTTCGACGCGGTCGATCCGGGTGTCGGGGTTCTCGCGGCCGGCGCGCAGGATGGCCTGGCTGGCCCGCATGGCGGTCAGCCGTCCGTAGGCTTCGAGGCGCGCCTCCTGCCGGTCGGTGAACAGGGTCGGGTTCTCGTCGATCTGCAGTCCGCCTTTGAACTGCAACTCGAGGTCGCGCAACGAGGCCTCGAACACGAGGTCCTCGAGCGTGCTGTGGGGCTTCGGGTCGACCACGACCCAGAACTTGTCATCAGGTCCGTAGCGCATCGTCGCTGCCTCCTTCGTTCGTCATCTGCGCGACCGTGCGGTCGCCGTCTTCGCGATCGGCGACGGGGATGAGCATCCCCCGGCCGACGACGTACCAGCCGTCGCGCCGGTGGATGACTCGCAGGCCGCCGCTGAGGTCGAACTCCATCCCGTCGCTGAAGCGGAGCCGGGCGGGGTGGTCATAGTTCCTCGACATGGGACCGACCTCCTCACTGCGCCGCGGCGAAGGCCCAGGCGGGGGCGTAGGGGGAGTCGTCATCGGGGTGTCCGCCTTCGACGAGGTAGACCACCGAGGCGGCGTCATCGGGTTCTTCGTCGGGTTCGCCCTGGGCGCGGGACTCGTCGTCCGGCGTGGCGATCCCGGCGACGGTGAATTGCAGCGGCCAGCTGGGCTGGAAGGCGAGGCGCACCTCGCACTCGCCGAACCCGTCGTCGGCGGCCTCCTGCAGGCGTTCGATCATCTCGTTGACCGTCATGGGGTTCTCCTTTCGGGGCGTCGGGCCCCGTGCCCGCCGCACTGACAGTGACGAGCTTTCGCGGCCGAATGGGAAGGCGAAACGACCAGTAAGTGCATTATTTCCAGTTCATTAGGATCGCCATCGGGTCGGCGGATTGGGGCCACAATCCGGCGTTCCTGGAGGCCTCCCAGCGCCCGGGATCGGCCCCGGCTACCCTCGCCAGCCATCGATCCACCCCCGGGGGCGCCGCAAAGGCATGCTAGGCTCCGGCTCGGCCGCGACAGGCACCTCGCGCAGGTTGGCTAGGGCCGCCGCGCGTTCGGGCAGCGACTTGACGAACGCGGGCCCCAGGATGTGGAGGGCGGCCAGGCAGTAGACCTCGAGGTCGAGGGCCTCGTTGCGATCGCGGGTCTTGACCCACTCGCGGACCGTGCCGCGGTTCTTGATCCACTTGCGGATGGCCTTCTCGGCGGTCAGCTGGGCGATGTACTCCTCGTCGATCCACTCGGGCAGATGGCAGTAGCCGGGCCCCGGCGACCCGATCCGCAGGCGCGAGTAGACGATCTCCTTGCCGGTGTCGACGCAGAGGGTGAACAGCTTCGCCCGGTAGCGGTTGTGATCGGATGGGCGTCCCACGAGCGGCTTGCCCCGTTCGGACCCACCACGGACGGCGAACACGCGCCGGTCGATCCGGGCCCGGCAGAACCGGTAGACCTGTTCGGAGTGGTGACCGCCGCTGTCGACGGCGACGCAGGAGATCGGGACCTTCTGGCCGCTCTCGTGGGTGAACTCGGTTCGCAGGAAGCGGTCGAGGTCGAGCCAGACCTGGTCGCGCCCCGGATCGCCGTGGAACTGGGAGAAGGCGACGAGCCACGACTCCTCTGCCGCGCCGTATCCCTTCACCGCGCACTCGAGGCGGTCGCCCTGCACATCGACCGCGGCCACGAGCACACCCACGCCAGTGGGCACCTCGGCTTCGTATCGCTCAGCCCGGGCCAGCAGGCTATCGGGGTCGACGGTCTCCCCGCGCTCTTCCCAGGTCTCACCCAACACGCTGTTGACCCAGTTCTTCAGCCGGAGCGGGTTCTCCTTGGACTCCACGAATTCAGCGACGGTGGCCGACCACGGCAGCCAGCCCAGCGGCGAGTAGAGGCTGGACAGATGGAACCCAATCGTCTCGCCGTTGCCCTTCGCGGTGGGGCGCCATTGCCCATGGTTGAGCATCTGTGGCTTGAAGCGCTCCTCGATCAGGACGCCGCAGTGGACGCAGGCCAGGGCTGCGGTCTTGGGGTCGTCGTCGCGCCAGCGGATGTTCTCCCATCGCATCCAGTCGAAGTGGCCGCACTCGGGGCAGGGGATGAAGTACCGCCGCTGGTCCGAGGCCAGGAATTCTCGCTCGATCCGGGAGATGCCCTTGATCGTGGGCGTCGACACCAGGAAGATCTTTCGGCGGGAGTAGAGAGGGCCGGTGGTGCGTTTCTCCGCGAGCGCGATCGGATCGCCCTGCCCATCAACGTCGCCGGGGTACTCGTCGATCTCGTCGCAGAAGAGCCAGCGGATCGGCATCGACTTGACGCCAGTCGCGGAGTTCGAGCCGGTCAGGAATAGGACCCCGCCGGGGAATTCCTTGATCAGGAGGCTGTTGCCTCCGTCGCGGGACCGGGCCTCGCGGACCAGCTCGTGCAGCACCGGCGTGGTGGCGATCATGGGATCGAGGCGCTGCCGACTGAACCGCCGGGCCTCGTCCACGGTTGGGCGCAAAACGAGGATCGGCCCGGGCGCGTGGTGCATCACGTAGCCGAGCCAGTTGTTGCCGGCCTCGGTGCCGCCGAGCTGCGAGCCCTTCATGAACACGACCCGGCGGGCCGGTGACCGCGGACCCAGGGCGTCCATGATCTCGCGCAGGTAGGGCGTCGTGTCGGTGTGCCAGTGCACCGCCGCATGGCCAGAGCGGTTACCCAGCACGCGGTGCTCGTCGGCCCACTCGCTGACCGTCAGCCGCGGCTCCGGCCGCCAGCCCGCCCGGTAGGCGGTCTCGTATGCGTCACGGCCGTTCTGCATCCGCGATCTCCTGGCAGATCCGCTCGATCTCTTCCTCGAGGATGCGCTGGACTTCGGCAGGGTCGTCGACCGCGGCCAGGACGGAGGCCAGACGCTCGGGCAGCGCGATCAACTGATCGCGGGCCTTGCGGGCCATGTTGAAAGCGCCGAGACGCACCTCGTCGGCGCGCACGAGGGTGCCGCGCTTGCGGTCCAGTTCGAGCTTCGCCAGCTGCGCCTGGTACAACTCGCGTGCGGCGCGGGCCTTGGCATAGCCAGTGGCCGTCGATGGGCCGCCGACGATCTCATCGGCTCCGCCCATGTCCATGGGTTCGGACGGCTCCCCTGGTGTCCTGGTCTGCTTGGGGTCGCCCGTGATCCGATTGCGCGGCTTGCTCTGGTCGGTGTTCTCCTGCCACTGCTGGTCGGCGAGAGCAGGATCGATCTTCCCGTTTACGGTCGAGATCCGGCCCGCCTTCACGGCACGCTGAACCGCGACGTGGGTCACGCCGCGCCTGCGGGCGTACTCGCGCTGCGAGATCAGCTCCTTCTTCGCTCCGCTGGCCACCGCCTACTCATCCCGGTCGGCCCTGCGGTCGGCGGCGATCTCGTCGAAGGACCGGCCGTCGCCGTCGAGCGTGGCCTTCTGGCCGGTCGCTTCCTCCCAGCGCATCACAATCACGTCGGTGTAAGCGGGGTCGAGTTCCATGAGGAAGGCATGCCTTCCGGTCTGCTCGGCGCCCATCAGGGTCGAGCCGCTGCCGCCGAACAGGTCGAGCACGTTCTGGCCGGGCTTCGACGAGTACTGAATGGCTCGCACGGCCAGTTCGACCGGCTTCTCGGTCAGATGGACCATGCTCTGCGGGTTGACCTTCTTGACCGCCCAGACGTCGACGGCGTTGGTCGGACCGTAGAAGTTGTGGCCGGCCCCTTCGCGCCAGCCGTAGAACGCCCACTCGTGGTTGCCCATGAAGTCCTTGCGGGTGAGCACGGGGTGCTCCTTCACCCAGATGACCGCCTGGCTGAAGTACAGGCCGCAGGCCTTCAGCACCGGAGGGTAGTTGGCGCAGTTGGCGTAGCCGCCCCAGATGTAGAACGAGTGCCCGGGCTGCAGCACGCGGGCGATGTTCCCAAACCAGGCGAAAAGCATCTCGTCGAAGGCCTCGTCCGAGACAAAGTCGTTGGCCAGGGGGCGGTCCTTGGGGCGCATCTTCCCGGTGGGCTTCGACTTGGTCTTGTGCCGCGCGAGGTCGAATCCCTGGTGGTGCATCCCCTTGGCGTCGGAGGCCTCGACTGCGCTCTTGGTGGACGGCGGGAAGCTGGACAGGCCGGCGGCGATGGCGTTGTTGGACCGCGGCTCGACCTTCACGTTGTAGGGCGGGTCGGTGTTCACGAGGTGGACCTTCTGGCCGCCGAGCAGACGATCGACCGACGCGGGATCGCAGCTGTCTCCGCACAGCAGACGGTGGTTACCCAGGACCCACAGGTCGCCCTGCCGGCTGGTGGGTTCCTCGGGAGGCTCCGGGGCGGGGGCATCCTCGGCGGTCTCGTCGTCGAGCAGGTCGTGCAGCTCGTCTAGATCGAAGCCGGTCAGCTCGAGGTTGAAATCGAGGTCCTCGAGGGCCTTCAGTTCCTCGGCCAGCAGGTCCTCATCCCAGCCGGCGTCCAGCGCGAGCCGGTTGTCGGCGATGACGTAGGCCCGCTTCTGGGCCTCGGTCAGGTGGGTGAGCTCGATCACCGGGACCGTGGTCATGCCCAGCTCGCGGGCGGCCAGGAGCCGGCCATGGCCCGCGATGATGCCGGCCTCGCCGTCGACCAGGATCGGGTTGGTCCAGCCGAACTCGAGCAGGCTGGCGGCGATCTTGGTGATCTGCTCGGGGCTATGCGTGCGCGGGTTCCGCTCATAGGGGCGGAGCCGGTCGATGTTCCAGTGTTCCAGTTTCCCGGGCAGAATCACGGGAGACTCGGATCGCGCGGAATCGCCCCTAGGAGCCGTTTCGAGCGCGTTTGAAGACTTTTCGGACTTCTCGGAACTGGAACAATTGGTGTCGGTGGAAACTTGTTTCATGACTCTCCCACGCTACGAGGGCCGAGGTCGCCGGCACCCGCGGTGGATAGCGCCGGAAGTACCTATGGCATCGTCAGTTATGGTTGTGGCGCTCCGCCGACGTAGCAGAGCGCGCAGGCTGCTCGGGTTCAAAGGCCCCTTCCCTTCGCCCGGGCGATGGCGTTGAGGACTTCCTTCTCCATCTCCTCGCGGAACCAGTGGTCGGACTCCTTCTTGGCCGTGGCCACGAACCGCAGACGGGGCTCGAGCTTCTTGCCGCGCGTGAAGGCGTAGACCAGGCGCGTGGCCGCGGGACCAGCACGCTGGAAGATCCCGACCTCGGGGACGAGGTAGGTCTTGGTGCGCGTGACGCCGGCGCGGCGACGGCCCGTCTTGGTGCGGTCGAAGCGGAGCCGGCCGACGCGCAGTTCGGGCGTGACCTGCGCTGCGAACTGGGGACGTGCGGGTCCGCCGACCACGGGCTCGGCCACGCGCCGAGCACCCTGGGTGAACGGCTTGCGTTCGGCTCCGCGCTCGAAGGCGGAGAGCAGCAGGCGCGGCTTCTGGCCGACTCCGATCTCGGCGTATGGCCTGCCCTGCTTCACGTTGGCAAACGGCTTGATGACCGCGGCCTGGCGCCGGATGAACTCCTTCTTGCGGATCGTGAACTCTTCTTCGACGCGCCGGCGTTCGACGGCCTGGATGCGCTTCGCCGTGTTGTTGATGGCGTTGACGACGGCATAGGCCAGCCGACGCTGACCGTTCTGCAGGCGCAGGACCAGCGGGGCGGAGTCGATCTGCAGGTCGATCCTCATCGCGGTCCTCCGGTGTCGCCTTCGGTCAGCTTGACCTGCCGGCTGTGGTCGTAGATGGCCTCGAGGGTGAGTCGGCCCCGGGACATCTCGACGAGCGCCATGGCGCGGGCAGGGTGAGGGGCGTGGCCCTGGAGCCACTCGTAGACGGCCTGATTGGTGACGCGGAGGTCGGGATCGTGGGCCAGGCCGGCGACGATGCGGGGCACGCCAATATCGGCCACCCAGCGGCCGAACTCGGTATCCCACCGCGAGGGCACCCTCGGATAGCGCCCCTTGGCCAGCGCGTCGTGTCGGAACATCGACTTCCCTTTGGTTCGCGCGGAAGCGCCTGTACCGGGTCAGGGCCAGACGCATCGCCTCCAAAGGACAAAGGGGGGTTGAAGCGCTGAAGTGGGGACATGCCGCGCGTCGGGAGCGGATACTTCAAGGGCGAACTGGTCGGGGGTCCCGGCGCTGAATCGATAGCCAATTCTGCGTTTCTAGATGCGGCGCGGAGGTGCAGCAGGCCATTGCCGAGGACGGTGGAGATCTCTTCGCGCGCGGTGTCGAGGCCAGGTCCTCGGCAATCTAGTTCGGCATGGGTCGCATCCGAGGAACGGTTGCAGCTCTGGTCTGCCTTTCCACGGGAATGGTTCGAAGCGTCGACTGTCTTTCAAACCGCAGAACCGCCGAACCGTGATTGCCGTCGCGATGCCTGGGCCGTAGACTCACCGCATGGTCTGGTTCATTCAATCAATTCTGCAGGGCGCCCTGATCGCGCTTCGGTGTCCGCACTGCGGCAGGAAACAACTCCGCGCCCGCAAACCGGTGCATGAGAAGTATTCCTGCAAGTACTGCCATTCTGTGTTTGCGCGGGACGACGGGAAGTACGACGGGCGCAAGCCATCGGACTGACTGTTGCTAGAGCTTCGAGTCGTCGCCGTGACTTGCCGGAGGCGCATGGCCTGCAGCGAACACGGGCGCCGCATCGGCGATTCCTTCACGATCAGCCAAGACCAGAAGCGTATCTCCACGCATGAGTTCGGTCTGCCCCTTAGGGACAAGAAATTCGCGCCCGCGCCGGATCAGCACCACGAAGACACTGGGTGGAAGGCCGAGATCCATGATCCGCTTGCCATCTGCCGGTGATCCGGACAGAACCTCGAACTCGCGTGTCTCCCCCTGCAACCCGTCGACCTGGTCGAACTCGACCGGATAGGGCGGTCTGACGTCCAGTGGCTGATCGACTCCTAGCCAACGAGCGACCAGCATCAACGACCGGCCTTGCAGAATCACCGAGACGCAGACCACGAAGAACACGATGTTGAAGACGCGATCCGACTCCTGATAACCGGCCATCAGCGGGAACGTCGCCAAGATGATCGGGACTGCGCCGCGCAGGCCCGACCAGCCGACTAGCGTTCGGGCCCGCCAGGAATGCTCGCTGCCGAGCAAGCATAGGTACACGGCTACCGGGCGCGCAAAGAAGATCAGCACACCGGATACGATGAGCCCAGTGACCGCCACATCGAGAAGCCGCGACGGAAACACGAGGAGTCCCAGGGTCAAGAACATCCCGATCTGCATCAGCCAGCCCAGACCGTCATGGAAGCGCATCAAGGACCGCCGGTGGAGGATGTCCTTGTTGCCGATGACGATGCCAGCGAGGTATACGGCCAGGAAGCCGTTGCCCCCGGCAGCGGCCGCCGCGCCGAACACCACGGGGACCAAACTGAACGAAAGCACGGGATAAAGCCCCTCGTAGTCGAGGCGAACGCGGTTCAAAAGCGTTGCCGACACCCATCCAAGTCCGAGGCCGAACGCCGCACCGAGTGTCATCTGCAGAACGAAACGCAACGCCAAGTCGGGCCACGTCAGCCCCGGATTCATCAGCAGATCGAGCAACCCGAGCGTCAAGAAGACAGCCATCGGGTCGTTGCTTCCCGACTCCAGCTCAAGAAGCGGTCGCAAGCGCCCCTTCAAACTCACGCCGCGTGAGCGGAGCACCGAGAAGACCGCCGCTGCATCGGTCGAAGACACGATCGCCGCGAGCAGGAGGCTTCCCAGGAGACTGAAGCCGAAGACGATCCAGACTACGGTTCCCAGGATGGCAGCGGTCAGCGCGACGCCTAGGGACGACAGTACCAGCCCGCGTCCGACGACGGGGCGAACCACGGACCAACGCGTGTCGAACCCGCCCGAGTACAGGATGTAAGCGAGCGCGACAGTTCCGATAGTGTTCGCGAGGTGAGGGTCGTCAAAGTAGACGAGGCCGAGAACGTCCGAGCCGGCGATCATGCCGATGCCGAGGAAGACCAGCAGCGCCGGCACGCCGATCCGTTCGGACAGCTTGCTGGCGAGGACGCTGAACGCCACGAGGGCGCCGCCTATCAGCATCAAATATTGGTCACTCAATGGCTTGCCTCAGTGTGTGGGCCCGCTGTGGTTGGATCTCACCACAATCTATATCGTCGACGGGCATTCTCCGAGTGCAACTACTTATTCCATGCCGAGAGGCCAGAAGCCTCCAGAGCTGGCCGGATGCACGTTTCTGAAAGGGCACATGGACCGGTGGGCGAAGCACCCATGTCGCTCACAAGTAGCGACCTGTGCACTTGCACCTGAAGTTCGCCGGTAGTGCGTCCACGAAGACTCCTGGCAACAGAGTCACTGGGAGGCAGCCGCGTGCAAGTCAATCTAGATCCTGTCGAACTCCCACTCCACTTCACGGTGCGCCTCGTGCGTGCGACCTGCCCCGTACGTTCGGATGACCACACGCAGATGATCGTTGAGCCGCGCGAGCCCTGACTCCGCGATCTCCGTCGCCTCGAGGTAGGTCCAGGACGTGCCCGTCAACCCCGATTCAGTATGGACCAGCGTGCCGAGTTCTCCGTAGACCAGGACGTCGTACTCGGTGCCCGGTTCCGGCGACGAGGTCTTGCCGGAGTCGACATAGCTCCAGGCCCCGAGTCGATTCCGGTGCGACCAGGACACCGTCAGCTCGCCGGTGATCGATGCCGGATAGCTCTCCCCATTGAAGCGCACATCGGTAGGGCAATAGACCTTCGCCGACCGCGCCGGCGTGGTCGCCACGACCTGAGACGTCGGGCACGACGTGAACGGGAACTCGCTCTGGTTGTTGAAGGCCTGGAAGCGGATGTCGTTGTAGACGTTGGTGGTCGGCGGCACCGGCCCGCGGATGTTCACGATCTGGCTGCCGTAGGAGATGAACCACACGCGTGTCCCGGCCGGAAACGCCGTCGGCGCGGTGTCGAGGCACCCCCGCGCGATGACCTGCAGCGTGATGTCGCTCTCTCCCTGCACCACGTTCTGGAACGCGATGAACTCCTCGACCCCATCGTGCTCGACCCACGCGACATTGACGCCGAGTGAGAAGTCGGGCGCGCTGACCGATTCGATCAGGTCGGTGTCCAAACCCGACGCCACCACGATCTCGCCGGCCAGCTCGTCGATCGCCGTGCTGAGGACTCCTGACGGCGTGAAGAACGGTACGTCGATCGGCGGCGCCCATCCGCCTGCGCCGTCGGAGACGTAGGCCCGGTATCCGAGGGAAACCCCGGACAGCCCTGCAGCGGCGAGCGTGATGGCCAACTGCACGTCGGCCGCCAGGCTGCCGTAGTCCTTCACCGCCTCGTAGGGCGCGGCCAGCGCAACCTGGTCAGCCAGCGCCGGGACGTCGCCAGAAGGGTCCTGCCAGCCGGAGTCCGGCGGCGTCGAGTAGCCCGTCCAGTCGACGGCGAACACGTCCTCCATCGCTTCGATCTCGATCTTCCCCGAGTCCAGGCGGCCGGTACCGACCCGAACCACCCGGCAGACCATGCCGCTGATGCCCAACGGATCCCAGATGAGCTTGAACACCGCCCCGGGGCGAAACGCCCAGGCCGAGCGGTCTGCTTCGATCGTGACCGTGGCCAAGGGATAGGCCAAGGCGGCCAACGACCGGGCGGCCGCCTGCTGGGCGGTCGTCGCGTTGGAGAGACCACGGAGGGTGAGATCCTGGAGCGAGACTTCGCCGCCCTGAACCTCGATCCCGGCCAGGTCCTGGGCCTGGGCGGTCTTCTCGATGAACCCGGCATCGCGGCTCACGTAGCCGATGCGCACGGAGTTCTTGAGGTCGCCCCACGAGGGCCGTGCAAAGGACTGCACCGTGCACGAGTCCACATCGAGCACGGGGATCGTCTCGGGGTCGTAGTCGTTGCGGATGAGCCGAATCGTCAAAAGCCCGGTCGTGGGTTCGACGTAGATGACGCCGTCTATGTGGCGCAGGATCTCGAGCACGAGATCTTTTGCCGTGGTGCCGCGGTCCTGCAGCATCGAAAGCCCGAGACCTTCGGACGCGAGCGTCTGTCCCACCGATCGAAACGCGGCCACATCCAGGAACCCCACCGGTAGCCCGAGCCCGTTTTCCGACGCCGGCGAGATCAGGATGTCGTAGATCATGGCCGCCGGATTGGCGTCGCCGTCGATGTTCTCGGCTCCGCCGGTCAGGCTCAGGCCGTTGGGGCAGCGGCGGACCACGAACGAGACGGCTTTGATGTAGGGACTCGTGCCCAGATAGACGCGCCGGAACACGGCGTAACAGACGCGCCGCCACGCGGGCAGGCTCTCTCCGATCCGGGCCTCGAGGTACGAGTCGGCGGGCTGGGTCGCGGTCCCACGGTAGACGTAGACGCTACCCTGGACTCCGCCCTCGGAGTCCTCGCCGCCGAAGAAGCCAGGCGCGTTGATGCTGATCTGGGTGACATCGGGCGTGTGGGCGTAGCCGGCCGGCGGCCGCCGGTCGTCGAACCGGATCTGCAGAACCTCGTCGATTTCGCCGCTGCACAGCACCAGCTGGACGCCGAGGTAGTATTTGTAGCCGGTGGTGATCTCCTTGGAGGAGAACAGCCCCGTCTTGACCTTCTCCTTGATGGCCTGGATGCGCAGGTCGCCGTACCAGGTGACCATGGGGCCCGAGAGCTTGCAGGTGCCCCAGACGACGGGGATGGTGCGGCCCTCACCGATCGTGGGGAACTGGAAGTCGCCGAGGCTGGACGGTGTCGGCTTGTCGAACTGCGGCTTGGGGCGCAGGACCTCGTACAGGACCGTGCCGACGATGTAGACCAGGGCCATGATCCAGAAGGCCATCAGTCGATCCTCCCGGAGAAGGGGTTGCGGCCCGGCAGGCGCGACCAGCCCAGGTGGTTGATCAGATTGCTGAACTTGTCCCGGCAGGTAGCCTCGAGGTGATCGCAGCCCCAGTAGGCCCAGACCTGGTCGAGGGACGACAGCCCGGGCATCGGGGAGATCAGCGTGACCGTGTTGCCCTGGTGCTCGACGATGAAACGAGTCTCACCGGTAGCGGATGCGAGGCGGCCACCGCGGAACCACTGGTCAGGGCGCAAGGCGAACCCGCTCGAGGTGACCGTCGCGCCCGAAACCGACGTGACCGTGACCTGATCGCGGCAGGCGCCAGGGTCGGCTCCGCAGGCCGCCGAGTAGAGCACATGGTTGCACGGCGTCTGCATGGCCAGGATCGGCACCGTGCGCGCCAGCATGGCCATCAGGCTCGCGCCGGTGAGAATGGCTTCGGATTCCTCGAAGCGGGCGCGGATCACCTTGCCGCTGAAGATCGTGACCGCGAGGGACTCCTCGCCGCGGTGGGCGCGGTAGACGGTGACCCAGACCGGCGTGGACGGCAGGTCCCCGATGAACAGGGCGGCCACGGGGCTTGGGCGCGGCAGCGTCAGGTCGATCGTCTCGCCGGTGTCCTCCTGGGAGAAGTCGAGCTCGCTGCGCGTGATAGCCTCCGGCGCGAAAACCCCCGCAGGCAGCGTGATCGCCCGATCGGCCGAAGTGTAGAGCCACAGGTTGCTTCCCTGGGCGAACCGGAAGCCTTCGACGGGCTGGCCCAGGTACCGGCTCTTCTCCCTGGCGTCGTAGGTCACAGCGGTGCCTCCAGGGGAAGCTCCCGGACGCGGATCGTGGCCTCGGCCACCTGCGGGCTCGGGTAGGAGATCTCGATGCGGTCCTCGTCCAGCCGGCAGAACTTCAGGAACGACAGCACGGTCTTGGTGCGGGTGTATTCGCGCTGGGCCACAGGGTCGAGGGTCAGGGTCTCGGTCTGGTAGTTCGCCACATCGATGGCGCCCGTGATCCTGCAGTAGTCCATGGTGCTGTCGCCGAGGGACCAGATGGCCAGGTGCCGCCTGGCTCCGGTCGTGCCCCACATCTGCTGCTTGTACCGAACCCACAGGATGGTGGCGCTGGACTGGTTCTGGGAGACGTCCTCGGCCAGGGCCAGGTCCCACTGGAAGCTGGGCAACCAGAACGGGACGGCGCGACCACGCCGAGCTTCCAGGAACGTGCGCATGGCCGTGATCTCGTCGCGGCCGAAGGCCGTCCAGGTGAAAGGCCGCGATGCCGCGGGGGCCGGGGCTTGCTCGTCGGCGATGCGCCGTCCGGTCTTGGAGCTCAGGAGCACGAACTTCCGCCTGAGGCGCTCCTCGAACGCTCCCACGCGGTTGTAGTTGAGTTCCAGGACGTCGTGGCCGAGGTAGCTCATGGCCGGAACCCATCGATGTCGAAAGTCAGTGAGGTGGACGCGATCGACAGGGCATCCCAGGTGATGCCCTCTTCGGCGGACAGGCGGCCGACCACGATGGGCAGGACGATGGTCGGTCCCGCCGTCCAGGACTGGATGAGTCCGAAGCTCAGGACCACCCGGTCGGGCAGGACGCTCTCGACGGTCTGGACTTCCCAGTGGTAAGGGTCGGTCCAGAGCAGGACCATGCCGCCCGTTTCGAAGGGGATGTCGGACGTGTCGCAGAACACGTCGTGGTCGTCCGCGTTTGCGTCCTGCAGGAGCCGGGTCTGGAACTGCCAGCGGGCGACGCCGAACGCCCGGGCCTGGTTGCCGAAGAGGATGGCGCCCGCCATCTGGGCGTCACGCAGGTCATCCAGCAGCGTCGCGTACCGGATCGTGCCCACCGGCACGGTGCGCAGCTGGATGCGCTGCTCCATGCCGCGGTACGAGACGATGATGTCGGTCATGAACCCGAATGTCTCGCTCACGGGCTGCGCCCAGTTCGGCGGGAACGGGAACGGGATGAGCCGGAAGCCCAGGATGCGCAGGTTGGTGCCCAGCGGGTCGAGGTCGGTGAACACCCAGGTGATGAGGTTGTCGATCAGGGCGTCGCCGTCGGTGAGGGCCTTGACCAGGTAGACCTCGGCGCGCGATGCCGGGAAGTGGGCCGGCAGGCTGAGGTGGTCGGTGACCTCGATCCCGGTGGGGCCATCGACGGTGATCTCCTCGAGGATCTGGGCGCGGTCGATGGCGGCGTTCCAGACCTCGACCTCGGCTTCCTGGTCCGAAACGACCGCGCCGAGATCGATCCTGCGCGGGATCACGTGGACGCGGCCGAGAACGACATGGCCGTGGACGGGGGCCACGCCGCCGTCCTTCTGCATCGCGACAGGACGCGGATCAGCCAGCGTGGTGCGGGTGCCCACGTTCATGCCGACCAACTGCAGCGGGCGCGTGCTGACGGGATCGAGGACGGCCGCCGCCAGATCAACCGAGAAGTCGGTCCCGGAGACCAGGTTCAAGGGGCTGGGGACGGTGATCGCCGTGGCCATCAGGCGGCCTTCCTCACGGCGAAGAGCGGGAACAACATGTAGTTCTGGCCGCCGAGCTGGTAGACATCGCCGGCGCTGTAGCCATGGCCCACGGCCTCGGTCCACAGCACAGTGGGCGGATAGCCGATCGGAGCCCAACGGCCCTGGGGGACGGTCTCGACGAAGCAATGCAGCGGGAGCATGAGCGCCCCACCGAACGCGCTCTGCAGCGTGCGCTCACCGGGGCCGCCGGAACCGTCGTCCCACAGGTACTGGTAGTTGACGTACTCGTCCTCTTCCATCCCGCCTTGCGCGGCCAGGCACTTGTTCAGTGCGTCCCGCATGCGGCGGCCGGTCCAGCCGTATCCCTCGTTCTCGTCCTTGCAGTCGCCGATCCAGCGGCCCGAGAACGTGGCCGCGTCCACGCGCACGAACGCCGTGCAGTGGGTCAGTGCTGTTGAGCCGCCCATGGTCGAGTAGTCCTCGTCCGTGTGGGACATGGGCGGATAGGCCGTCAGGTCGATGCCGCGCCGGTTGCCGGTCAGGAGGTCGGCGGTCTCGGCGGTGTTCAGGCGCGCGCTCGAGCTGGCGAAGAAGTAGGGGAACGGCTCGGGCAACGATGCCCGCTCCATGGATGGGCCCCATCCCATGTGGCAGAAGATGCCTGCGGCGCGCTCGACGACGACGGTGATGTGGTCGTTGCCGTCGTCGAAGAAGTGGTACGCCGATATTTGGCCTTGGGGCAGGTTCATGCCGCAGCCCGAGGTCGTCAGGTCGTAGGGCCGCATCGGGCCGCCCGCCTGGGCGTCCCAGAAGCTCTCGCCGTCCCAGCCGGTGCCCAGGTACACGCCGATCCCGTAGCCGCCGTCGCCCAGGTCGTGGTAGCCACCGCTGCCCTTGGTCCAGAGCCGCTCGTTCTCCGCGGCGCGAAGGTTCACGTGCAGGCTGCCGGCCTTCACAAGGTGGGCCCGCCAGCCGGTGCCTTCCTGTTCGGACTGGTTCACGGTCCACCCCTGTGCCATGAGCCAGGCCACGAGCGTCTGCAGCAGGTTGGTGGGCGAACTGGCGATCCCGGTCTGGTAGGAGGCGGCCATCAGTCCAACCTCACGGCGCAGAAGTCGTCGCGGTCGTTGCGGAACACGTTGGGGACGACGATCCAGTCGACCGCGCCTTGACGGATCAGGGTCTCAGCGCTCAGGTCCTGGCCTGTGATCAGGGCGATGCCCGGAAGCTGGCCCGGCGTGTTGTAGCCGTTGCCCACATCGCCGAGCATGACCATCACTGGCCACAGGTCGTAGGTGGCTCCGGGTCCCGGGTCGAGTTCAGACAGGCCGCATCGCGTGGGCCAGATGATGTGGTAGTAGATCTGCGGGGTGGACGTGATCGCATCGGAGAGTGAGCCCTCGACCGCCTTCCAACCGCCGTCGAGATTGCGGACGCGTAGCTGCGTGTCCCAGGGATCGCGCTCGCCCGTGCCGACCGGAGCGCCGCCCACGTCAGCGTGGGTGAAGATGCGATGGCGGTTGTCGGACAGGGACCACCTGTAGTCCGTGTCGTTCCAGGCGGAGAACTCGCCGTGGGACATCGATCCGCCCAGGACCAGCGGATAAGGCCATTGACCGGGCGAGTAGTAGGGCTCGAGCAGGCCGAAGACCGCGATCTCGTACTGGGTCGAGATCTTCGCAATCACCACGGCGCGTCGGCCGTCGCAGACGAACCAGTAGGGGATCGCGGCGTTCCACAGGGGCAGGTAGAGGTTCCCCTGAAAACCCACCTGCTGATAGAACGTCGAGCCTGCGAGCCAGCCGTCCATGCCGGCGATCTCCCAGTCGTAGTAGTCGGCGTCCTGGCGCTCGAACCCATGGATGCCGACGAAGATCTCGGACGTGCCGTCATTGCCCGGGGCCTTCCAGGCGTACTCGTGGAAGCACGCGTCGACGCCGTCGGATTGCCGGAACATGCGCAGCGAGCCCATGTGCAGCTGGGTGTAACGCAGCCCGGTGATGTGCCAGCGGTAGCGCGTCGCTGAAACGGGCGAGGCGATGTTGAAGGTCTGCGGGATGCCGTTGAAGAAGTTGATCCCGGCCCGGGTGTCGAGAGTCACCCACGCGCCACCATCCCAGTACTGCATCTGCCAGTCGTCGGGTGCTTGCCCGGTGGTGTCGTGGAGGGTAAGCTCGTAGGCGGCGATGGTCACCGGCTCGAAGAAGGTGATCTCCACCTCCTGGGGCAGGGTGACAGTCGTGTAGATGTTCCAGGAGCGGTTGGCCAGGCCCCCGACGTTGAACGGCCAGATGTTGAGCTTCCCGTCCACGAGGTTCTGGACGGCGTAGGTGCCGTCGTTGCCCTGAGTAGCTTCGAGTCGGCACCCGCGGGACCGGCGGAGGCTGGTCCACTTCGGGGCGGTCGATAAGACGAACTGGTCGCCAGGGGCGAAGGGCGTCGCGCCGGCGGTGATCAGGATCTCCAGCGTGGCATGCGCGAACGGCGTGCCGACTGTCGCTGGTCCGATCGAACCGGTCACGCTGCCGACCACACTGAACGACGTGGGCGATGTCGCCGTGATGGTGAAGGTCTCGGCCACCGACGAGGTGCCCCCGGAGTAGTCGGTCAGGCGTCCGTCGCCGGTCCCGGCGTAGGTGAGCCCGAACGCGGACCCCTTCGCGGTCAGGAAGGTGTGCAGCCGCTCGGCCAGGTCGTTGTAATCGGTGGCGGTTCCGGTGGTGAACATCGTTCACGTCCCCAGGGCCGAGCGGACCGCCCGGCGGTTCTTGGCCATGGCCTTGACCAGGATGCGCTGGCCGGCGGGGCTTTCGAGGTGGCGCAGGATGAGCCCTTCCTCCAGGCCGATCAGGACCTGGCTGTCCTTGGGGGCCTGCGGGTCCGCGGGGGCGGCTGGCGCATCGACCAGACCGCCCTCGGCGAACCGAGGCACGGGGGATTCGACCAGGATAGGGGTCGAGACCAGGGCCTGAGACCCGCGGCGGTTCAGTTCGTCGAGGTGGCGCAGGACGCCGGGCTCGCGGACCACGGCTGCCCGCACGAGGTACTCGCCGCGGGAGAACCAGGCGAGGTTGGAGTCGGACGTGCCGGTGCCGATCCCGCCCAGGACGCCGCCGGTGGCCTTCTTCTCCGCACCCCCGACCTGACCGCCGCTGCCGAACACTCCGGCAATCTTCTTGATGATCGCGGTGGCCAGAAGCTGGGCGGCCATGCGTTTGAGGTCGGCGATGATCGAAAGAGCCAGGTTGCGGAAGGCGTCGCCCAGGGACTTCGCGCCGGTGATCCCGGTGTCGAAGAACTCGGTCAGGGCATCGCGGCCGGAATCGAGAGCGGTCTTGCCGAAGGCGGCGAACGAGACGCGAGCGCCTTCGACGGCATATCCGAGATCGCGCACCGCTTCGGTGAACCCGCGGGCCTGGGCGATCCGCTCGGGATCGCCCGTGGCCCAGGCCGCCTGCTCCAGGGCCGTGGCCAGGCTCTGCAGAAGGGTCAGGCGCTCCGATTCGATGGCCAGGATCTGCTGTTCGCCCTCGACCTGGGACAGCAGGCCTGCCGAGACGCGGGCCTCGATCTCGGCACGGGTGGCGTCCAGGTCTGCGAGCGCGGCCTCGGCCTGGCGCTTGATCTCGTCGAAGTTGGCTCCAGACTCCATCGAACTGCGCAACCGGGCCAACGTGGCCTCGCGCTCGGCGTCGGACGCACCCTGCTTCTTGAGCAGCAGATCGACGCGGCGGATCTCCTCGTCGATTCCCAGAAGCGCCGCCTCGTGGCGGCGGCCCTGAGCCTCGAGCAGAGTCTTCTCCAGGGCGAGACGCTCTTGGGCGAGCTTGTGAACCGCTTGGCGCTCCTCGAACAACACGGCTGCGATCTGGTCCTCGTACTCGAGCCTCGCCTTGGCAAGCTCGGCGTCGATCTTGCCCTGCTCTTGGAGCCGGCGGCTGGGATCTGGCTCGTTTTCGAGCAGCTCGCGCTTCTGCGCCAGGACCTCGAGTTCCTTGGCGTGGGTTTCCTCGGCGATACGAAGCCGCTCTTCGAAGTATGCGCGTACGTCCTGGAGGCCTTCCTCGAACGCGCGCTTCTCGGCCGCGTTTTTCAAGTTGGCCGTAGCGCGCACCAACGCCAGCTCGCGATCGAGGGTCATCTGCAGAGCCTGGGCGCGCCTGGCCTCGAGCGCGGCGGGGTCCTCAGGGATGTCCCCAGCGGGGGCCTGCGGTCGCGCGGTGGGCTCCTGTGGCGTGGAGATGGTGAGCTCGAACCGGGCCCGAAGGCGGTCCATGAGGGCCGTTTGCTCGCCGCTGATCGCTTCGCCTGCGGTCTTGAGGTACATTCTGGCTTCATCGAGATTGCCACGCAGAAGGGCCCAGGCTGCGCGTACGCTCGAATCGATCCGCATCAGCAGAAATGCGATCGCAGTCCCCACCAGATCGAATGCCGAAGAGACCACCGCGACGATGAACTTGACGACTAGGCCGATCCCCTGGCCAAACTTCTCCCACGCTTCGGTGGTCTGCTTCAGGTCCCCGCTCATGATCTGAAGCGCCTGGGACAGCTGAGGCACGAGCCCAGCAGCGAGCCGGGTCCCAAGACCCTCGCTCTGGGCCTTGAGCAGCTCCATATCGTCGTTCATCTGCCGGGCTGACTCGGCGAGGCGGGTGTCGATCAAGACACCCAGTTCGCGGGCCCGCTCGATGACGTTCCCAAGTCCCTCGTCTGCCAGGGCGTTCATCGTGGGGATGAGGTTCGCGCCGGCGCGCCCGAAGATGTCCATCGCGGTCTTGGTGCGCTGGATCGGCGATGGCAGGGCGGTGATCCGCTGGGCCAAGAGCTCGAAGATCTGGACCGAGTCCTTGCCCTTGAAGTCCCGCAGCGTAAGGCCCAGGTCGCGCAGCGTGCTGACCGCTTTGGCGTTTCCCTCGGCCGCTTCGCCGATGAACTTGTTCTGCCGGGCAAGCGCAGAGCCCATCTCTCCGAGACTGGAGGCCGACGTGCGCGCAACCAGGTGCAGGGCTGAGAGGTTCTCGGTCGAAGCGCCCACTTGCTGGCCGAGCTTCTGCACCTGGTCGGCAGCATTGACCGAGGATCTGATCCACTGCTGGAACTGGCGCACGCCGAGAACGACACCAAGGCCGCTCAAGAGAGAGGACGTGGAGCCCAGGACGCGGTTCAGGCCCAGAAACCCGCGCGATTGCTTCGCTGCGACCTTGTCGCCTTCGGCCTGGACCTTCTTGAGCGCAGATACGACCTCGGCGACGCCTTCAGCCGACAGCCTGACCCGTACATCAGGAGTGGCCACAGGTATGCCCTCCCCTCAGGATGTCGGGCACGGCCGGCGGGCGCGGCCGCGATCCCTTGGCGCAGTGGGGCGCCGTGACGCACCAGCAGAGAAGCCGATGCCGATAGTCTGCCAGCGCCTGCTCTCTCATCAGTCGGCGGTAGGACGTGAGGGCGACTCTGAGCGGCCAGCGGATGATCCGCTCGGCTCGATCAAAGTCTCCTGCAGCGAGCTCCTGGACGAGTTCGGTCCAGGGTCCGTACCGGCCGGGTTTGCCGCGTTGTTCATGGGGTTCGGGATCGCCTCGGCGAAGGATGTCGTCGAAGTCCACAAAGAGACGATCCCGCTCTCGAAAAAAGAGACCAGCAGCGATAGAACGAGGCTGCGCACCTCCGCCTTGTCCTTGGGGTCCCGCAATTGTCCGAGGAACCGGGCGGTCTCGCGGCCCAGTTCTGGGGTCCAGACCTCCCCGGGGTCCCGGTCCCGGGGAGCAAGCTCCTCTGGAATCAGGAGGCATCCGAGGAGGTCCAGGATCACGCCGCTTTCGATCGTGGCCTCGAGAAGCCGGCGCGCGAACGCCTCGGGAGTCTCCTGCGGCTGCATGATGACTTCGTCGATCCGCGCGCGGCCCACGAGCGACAGGAACCGGAAGTCCTGCTCGACGGTGGACTCCTCGATCGCCAGGAACGCGCGGCCGCCGAGAGTGTGCTTTTCTGCCATCACGCGATCCTGATCAGCCGGTAATGCGGCTCGTTGGGGTGATTCACCGCGTCGGACTCGATGTCTCCAGTCAGCGTAAAGCTGGAGTACTCGTCCGAGATGAAGCCGATCGCACCATCGGCGCGCACCGAGGCGCGCCAGATCTCGCACTCGTACTTGGGCCCACGCGCCGGATCGCCGATAAAGCGCAGGTAGCCCTTGATCGAGGTCTGGTTCATGCCGCGCACCGTAGGCAGCGCGATCGTCCCGAACGTGAAATCGACCTCGATGTCCGTGCCATCGGTGATCGCGCCGCCCTCGACGATGTAGATGCGGCCCGTGGCGCTATCTACCTTGTAGTCGTCATCGACGTCAAAGGTGGGAGTGCCGCCGGTGCCGGTTACGGTCACGAGGCTCACCTGGCGCTTCGAGAGCGGGTAGTAGCGGCCTTGCAGCACGTCTGCGATCGCTTCGGCCGTCACGGTCGAACCTGTCTGGGACAGCGTGGCCGTATCGCCGAACAAGGCCATGGCGAGGTTCTCCTTGGAGAACTCATCGCCCACGATTCTGATCGCAAGCGTGGTGCGCAGCACATCGGAGGCGATCAGATCGGCTGCCCGGTCGGCGCTCGAGTACTTCTTGATGTCTTCGCTCGTGGGCGTGACCTCGAACGTGGGGCAGTTGCCCAGGAACAGCTCGCCGGTGCGCTGCCCCGCGGCGTCGAACCGATCGAAGTAGATCTTGCCCCTGCCAAGCAGGATGTTGTTGCCGTTGACGACCTCGGCCATGGCTTCCTCCCAGTTAGGTCAGCGCCTGCGCGTCATCGGCGCGGCTCTGGTATTCGATGCGAAAGGTCTGCGTGGCGCGGCAGAACGATGTCTCTGCCTGCTCGTACTCGAACTTCGTTCCGAGCTCGTCCGCTGGGCCGTTGGCGAGGCCACCGAAGGTGCCGGCTGTGGCGAGGGCCGAGGTGGCCCAGGCCAGGATCGGATCGGCCGCCTTGTCGGGCTCGTTGCCCAGGCTGGCCTTGGTCAGGACCTCGACGCTCAACAGGACCGAGCGCCGTACGATGGGCCCGCGGCTGGCTGCGCCGGTCTTGGCGTCTCGCATCGGCTCGACCGTCTCAGCTGCCTGGTAGACCGTGAGAGCTGGCAACTGGTCCGTGCTGGGTGAGTCCAGGCGCGTCCGCACTGGGGTGGGTACGCCCTCAGGAGTGCCCGTGGCCAGCGCCAGGGCTGCTGCTGCTATGATCTGCTCGCGGATCGTGCTCATGGCCGCCTCAACAGGGCGCGCACCATGGCCCCATCGCCGTACGGAAGGACCTTGAGCACGACGTAGGAGGATCCGCCTACGGTGATCGCAGCGCCTGAGGCCAGCTGGGGCAGCGCGCCGCTTGCGACGTGCACGACCTCGTCAGCCGCCACCAGAGCGGGCATCTCCGCACCCAGGAGCTCGGCGGCCTCGCGGTCGAGCAAGCCGGTCACGGTGCAGCCGCCGAGCGTCACCGAGACGCCGCCGCCACAGGCCCCAAGATCAGCCAGCATCGCGGTGATGTCTGCCTCGCCGAGGTAGCCCATCACTCAGCTCGCCTTCTTGATCCCGACGAACTCCACGCCGAAATCGAATGACGGGCTGGTGCCGGCGATCGTGCCCACGACGCGCAGGTACCGCTTGAGGTCCGAGACGACGATCTTCATGACCTTCACACCGGCGGTTCCCGCGTCACTCGTTACCTGGGTGAACGCGCCGTCGTAGACGTCGGTGAAGGTGGAGTCGTCGTCCGAATGCTGGAGTTTGACATCCAGGGTCGGCGTGGTTCCCGTGCCGGCCGAGGCGTTCAGCAGCACCAGGGCCACGCCCTCGTACTCGAGCACGTCGATCCCGGTGCCGGTCAGGGTCGAGGTGCGCCTGGCCGCGGGCGCGAGAACCGAGCCCACGGTCTGGGACAAGGCGTTGAGCAGGTTGGTCATCTCTGGTTACCTCCCGCCGGCGCGCGGCCGGCCTCTGCGCCCCTGGGGCGCCTGGATCGTGGGGTCCCGGGTCTCTACTGCCGGGTCCCGTTGGCTCAATACAGCGGGCCCGCAAGCCTTGGCGGCCTGCGGACCCGCTTCGGGCGCAGTCGGAATAACGCGGGCGTAGCCGATGCGGACCTTCTTGCGGGCCTCGGCGATCGATAGATCCCTCGGAGCTACCAGGATCTGACCGGGGTAGACGTCGTTGCCTTCGCCACCCAGGCAGTGACCGGTGGTAACCTCGATCGTCAGCGTGCCTTGCTCCGTCATGCGCGTATCCCTTGCACCCGGTTACGACAGCAGGGCGCCGGTTCCCTTGACGAACGACTCGCCGCGGCGCACCGCGGTGTCGGCCATCGAGTAACTGGTGATCAGGATCTGGCCGCGCGCGGCCTTGGTCACGACGTCGACCACGATCTCCAGGTCGTTGCCCCACATGCCCACCAGGAGGTCGTTCCAGTTGCCGAACACAAGACCGTGCTCGTTGCTGCCGGCGCCGAGGGTCTTGGAGATCTGGTTCGTGGTGCGCGCCGGGTAGCCGCCCAGTTCGCCTTCGCGGTAGGTGCCCACCCACAGAAAGACCGGATAGCCGCTGACCAGGGGCGTGCGCTTGAGCACCCCTGCCATGAGCGGCGTGGTCATCCAGGATAGCGCCCCCAGGTCGGCGTTCTTGTCCGCAACCAGCGCAGGCATCGTGGTGATGTCCTCGAGGTCCGGCACGCCGCCCACCGGGTGGGATTGCACGTCACCGGCGCCGTAGATGCCCACGGGCTGCTTGTCCGTGCCCTTGCCGTGCAGGGCGCCAAGGTCGAGGGCCAGGCCGTGGCCGGTTGCAAGATCGCTGCGGATATCAGCTTCCACGTCGATCGAGGACATGACCAACAGCTGCCGCGGGATCTGCACCTGGCCGATCAGGGTCTTGGGTGAGAGAGACACGTAGCCGTACGAGGGCTCCGATTGCGGCGCGTCGCTCGGGGGGTTCTCCTCCATCCAGGTCACCGTCGGAGCGCCGGTCTTCTTGTTGAAGTACACGACCCCCTGCAGGCCCGGGTAAAGGCGCGCGCCGGCAACAAGCACCAGGGCGCGGTTGCGCAGCAGGTCGATCATATCAGGCATGACCTGCTGGCCGACGAGAGTAGCGCCGCCGGTCTGCTGGGTTGTGCCCAGCACGCGCTGCTGGTCGTCATCGCTCAGGCGCCACGGCACCAGGACGCCGCCGTGGTCGGCGCCGGTGCGGTGCTTGACGAGCTCGTCGTGGATCTCGGCCTCCAGGCCGTCGTACCGGGCGCGCTTGCCGTCCATCAGCTCGGCCTGCATACGGATCGCCCGGTGGATTGAGTAGCGCTTTCTGTCCCGCGCCGGCATCGCAGCCAGCGCCTCGGCCGACGGCTGCCCGGGTCCCTGGGTGCGCACTGCCTTGAGGATCTCGCGCGAAACCTGGTCCGGCGAGAGTCCCTGCCTGATCCAGCCTGCCGCTCTGTCGGTCATCCGGTGAGCCTGGGCCATGTCCATGATCTCGGCCGCCTCGGCGCCGCGATCGCGCGTCTCGGTGGCCTTGGGTGCCGGCGCAGCGGTCGCCGGCCCGGCCGACGTCTCGGTGCCCGGCGCGGGCGCGTAGGCCGCGGTGGGCTGGGGGGTTCCTGCATCGACACTCATGGTTCGTTCTCCTTCTGTAGCGGGCTCCTCGATCGTGAACTCGACCAGATCGACCTCGGGCGCCGTGCGCGCGCGACCGAAACCAACCTTGTAATCAGCGGGAATGGGCTCGGTGGAGACCTCGTAGGGCATCCAGCGGCAGCGGTAGGTCGCCAGGCCGGTCGTCTTGTCCTTGGCGACCATCTCCATCGAAAGGACCTGGTAGCCCACCGAGACGGTCTTGATGTGCCCCTCGCGGAGCATCGTTTCCTGCTCCTGGCCCAGGGGAATGGACGAGAAGCTGGCCATCCCACGCAGGCGGCCGCGCTTCTCATCGAGCGCGATGTCGTTCACCGAGCCGAAGTGCAAGAGCCGCTGGTGGGACTTGATCAAGGGCAGGCCGTTCTTCGCGCGACTGAGGTCCACATCGCCGGGCGCGTGGGACAGGACCTCGTCGTACTCCTCCCAGGTATCCCACGAAAACCTGCGAACGGGGACTTCGCTGGAGAACGAGACCGGGTAGAAGCGCAGCTGGCCTTCGCTCTGGTCAGCGCGCGCTTCGACCTCGACCTCGAAGTCGCGGTACTGGATGCGCGGCACCTTCACAGTGCGCGTCTTGATGGCGTTTGCGGTGCTCATGCACCCAGTAGTGGTGCATCTGCGAAAGGCCGACCAATCTAAATGTCATTTAGATTGGTGGGCTCTCGCCGGCGGTGGCAACGTGGGCGCATGGCACTAGAACTCACAGCACTTCCCGAATCGTTTCCCGCGGGCACGACCGTGCGGTACCGCAGGCGGCTGGCCGACTATCCGGCATCTGCCGGATGGACGCTCAAGCTGCATCTGGCCGGCGCGAGCGTGCTGGCCAAGACCGCGGCCCCTGACGGCGATTCGTTCGTGGTCACTCTCGAGGCTGCCGACACCGAGGGTGGCTTCGCGCCCGGGCTCTACAAGTGGGTCGAGCGGGTCACAAGCGCCACTGGCGAGGTCTACGAGATAGGCCGCGGCACGGTCACCGTGCTGCCCAATCTGGCCGAAGCTGCCGAAGGCAGCGAGCAGGAGTGGATCGAGCGCGCGATTGCAGCCTTGCGCGCCCACATAGAGGGCCGTTTGCCCGCGGGGATGGAGAGCTACCAGATAGCCGGCCGCGCGGTCTCGAAGATGCCGATCAAAGAGGCCGTCGCGCTCTTAGCTACGCTCGAGTCGCGGCTTGCCCGCCTGCGCAACCCTGAGTTTGTAACGCGGCCCGTGCTGGTTTCATTCACAGGCCCCGGGTTTAAGCGATGAAGAGGCCGCTGCACAGGCGCCTTGGCCGCGCTATTCGTCTCGCCTGGCGCGAGCTCAGAGGCCAACGCAGCGTCTTTGACGGCGCAGGCGTTCACCGGCTCTTGCTAGACTGGATCGCGCAGGCGAGGTCTGCAGACGAGGAGATTCGCGGCGATCTGCGGCTTCTGCGCGCGCGAGCCCGCGAGCTTGGCCGCAACAACAGCTACGTCAAACGCTACTTCCGCCTCTTGGTGAACAACGTCATCGGACCGATGGGGATCAAACTCCAGGCCCAGGTCTGGGCCGGCGAGGAGATCGACACCAAGACCAACGAGACGATCGAAGAGGCCTGGGCTGCGTGGGCCGCTGCGCCAGTTTCCGTCGATGGCAAGCTCACCCTGCGCCGCTTTGAGAAGCTGATCCTCAAGACCGTTGCCTGCGACGGCGAGGCGTTCGTGCGCTTGTGGCGGGGATTCGATGGCAACGCGCATGGCCTGGCTCTGCAGTCGATCGACGCCGATCTGATCGACGAGACGTTCTGCCGCCCTCGGCGCGGCACCCAGAACGAGATCCGCATGGGCGTGGAGATCGACGCCATCGGACGGCCGGTCGGCTTCTGGGTATGGGACTCCGTCGGTACCGACCTGATGCGGGAGCGGTACTTCATCCCGGCCGCGGAGATGCTCCATCTCTACGATCCCGACCGCGTGAACCAGACTCGGGGCGTCACGTGGGTCCACTCGGTCATGGTCCCCGCGCACATGCTCAACGCTTACGAGGAGTCGGAGGCTGTCGCTGCACGGATCGGCGCCTCGAAGATGGGGCTGTTCGAGAAGCGAGCCGACTCCCTGGCCGGCGACCTGGCCAGCGATCCTCGGCCGGCGACCATGGAGGCCAACCCGGGGACGTTCGAGATCGTCCCTGACGGCTACGAGTTCAAGGCCTGGGAGCCCGACCACCCGACAGCGCAGTTCCCGGCGTTCATCAAGCAGATGCTTCGCAAGATCGCCTCGGGGTTCAGCGTCTTCTACAACGTGCTCGCCAACGACGCCGAGGGTGTCAGCTACTCCACCATGCGCAGCTTCGCGCTGGTCGAGCGGGACGACTGGCGGTCCATCCAGCAGGACTTCATCGACATGTGGCGGCGGCCGTTGTATGCGGCCTGGCTCGGCATGGCCCTGCTCACGGGCGGCTTGAAGCTCTCCTCCCGCGACCCTTCCCGCTACATGGCCGTTCGGCATCGTCCTCGTGGCTGGCAGTGGATCGATCCCGAGAAGGAAGCCAAGGCCGCCGTGCTGTCGATCCAGAACGGACTGGGGACAAGGACCGGATTCCTGGCCGAGAAGGGTGAGGACATCGAGGACGTCTTCGCCGAACTGGCCCGGGAGCAGGCGCTGGCCAAGGAGTACGGGCTCTCGATCTCCGGGGAGCCGGTAGCAGCAGTCGAGCCTGCGGAAGAGCAGCCCAAGGACTCCGAGGAACCAGTGGATGAGAAGGACGAGGACCAGGCCGAAGGCGAGGACGAGGAATCCACGGCCGCGGCCACAGCTTGAACAGAAAGGACCACCACGATGAGCGCTCTCTCGGACTACCTCGAGGCGAAGTATCTCGACATCGTCTACAACGGCGAGGCATTCACGCCGCCTGCGGCGCTGTACATCGCGCTCTACACCACCGACCCGACCGACGCGGACACGGGGACCGAGGTGTCCGGCGGTGGCTACGCCCGCGCCCAGGTCAACCCCAACGGTGGGGCCGCGCCGGCGTTCAACCTCGCGGTCGCTGACGGCGTGGGGATGATGGTCACCAACGCCGATGACATCGAGTTCGCCGCGGCCACCGGCGCGTGGGGAACCGTGACCCACTTCGGCATGAAGGACGCGGCCACCGGCGGCAACCTTCTGCACCACGGCGCTCTGGACGAACCGCAGACGGTGAACTCGGGCGGCATCTTCCGCATCGCGGCTGGGAACCTGAAGCTTCGCATGGAATAGGGCCGAAGGAAGGCCCGCCCCATGCTGACCTCGGTCACCTTCGACTTCGTCGACAGCAAGAGCGGGAAGATCACCTTCTCTTCTCCGTCGACGTACGTTGCGGCCACGGGGTCGGCGAACTGCCAGACCGGCGAGAATACACTGAGCCAGGAGTCGTGGCGGGCCTTCTTCAACTTCGACACGTCCAGCCTGCCGGACGGCGCCCAGGTCACGAAGGTCGAGTTCCTGATCCGCGTTCCGAAGCCACCGTACATCGATCCGATCGTCTACCGCGTCGGGTTCTCCATCGGGACGTTCATCGGGGCGGCCCTCGACGGCAACGCGGACGAGTGGTCGGGTGGCGCCTACATGGTGGCACTCTATGCCCGACCGACGGACAACACGTGGCTCGACCTGGCTGTAGGCGGCGGCAATCCCACGGGACATGTCGACACCGCCGGCGACACCGACATCAAGGTCTGGGACTTCAGCATCGGGGACTCCGAGCACACGTACTGGAGCACGTCGCTCAACACGACCCGCGACAAGTGCAAGCTGCGGATCACGTACAGCGTGCCCTCGGCGACTGTTACCGGCCGCGGAGGCACGTCTGCCGTGGCCGAGATCGTCTTCCCGGCGGCGGGAGTGTCCACAGGGGCGGGATCTGCCCAAGCGGCTGCCTTGATGGTCGGCACCGGCTCGGCGGCCGTGACCGGACGTGGGGCGGTCGAGGCCTCTGGGTTCCTGGTCCTGCCGTTGGTCGGCATGGCGACGGGACAAGGGACGGCCGACGTCCTGGCAGTTGCGGTGAGCTCGGGTGCAGCCGAGGCGACAGGCCGCGGCGCGTCTGCGGCGACGGTTCGGCTCGTGCTGCCGGTGACGATGGTGATCACGGGCACCGGCTCAGTCGCAGCGAAGGGGGCTGCGGTCGTCTCCGGGGAAGCGGCCCTGACGGGTCGGGGAGCAGCCGCCGTCTTGCCAGGCTTGATCCTGCCCGCATCTGCAGAAGCTACGGGTCTCGGAGCGGCGCAGACGATCGGGAACGCCGTCACCGGTGGCTCAGCTGGGGCGACAGGGCGTGGTGCGACCTTGGCGACCGCCCGTCTTGTTCTGCCGGTTTCCGTGCACGTGACCGGGCTCGGCTCGAGTCAGGCGGTCGGTGGAGTGCGGGCCCAGGGCGCTGCTATCGCAACCGGCAGAGGGTCGGCTGCAGCTTCCGCCGGCCTGCTCGGCCAGGTGATTGCCCTGGGGACGGGATACGGATCTGTCCAGGCTTTCACGATAGCCATCAGCCAGGCCTCGTCAGAGGCCACGGGCCACGGCTCCTCGCTGGCAACGGCACGCTTGGCCATGCCCGCAGAGGCGATCGCCACCGGACTTGGAGCAGCCCAGGGAACGGCCGTCGTGGATCTCTCCGGTTCGGCGACAGCGACCGGGATTGGGTTCGCTGACCTGGTCGCTACGATCCTCGCGTCCACCGCCACGATGGCCACAGGCCGCGGTCTAGCAGCCTGTGGCGTCGGGGCGGGCTACACCGCGCCTCCCGCGCGTCACCAGGCCTCTCGATCCGTCCACGCGGGGCAATCGGCGATGCGATCTGTCGCTTGGGTCCACGCCGGCACCAGGAGAGCAAGGAGGCCGAGCTGATGTCAGACCTCACCGTTGCCATCACGGGGTTCGTGGTCGGGGATGACCTGGAGATCCGAAGGACCGTCACCGAACTCGTGGCCCCGATCGAGGTCGCTTGGCTGACGGTCAAGCGCCACCCGGCTCAACCGGACGATGAGGCACGTCTGCAGAAGCGGATCACTGCGGCCGACACGCCAGGGACCGGCCAGGTCGTCGTGGCCGGCGGGATCGATGTCGACGGCGATCTTCGCTTCGATCTCACGCCAGATGACACGGCGAGTCTGGGCACGAGGCGCCTGGTTCACGACATCCAGATCCGGCTCACCACCGGGAAGGTCTACACCATCGAGAAGGGCACCATCCAACTGGTGGCGGACGTCACCAAGACCACGGCCTGAGGCCGCAGGAGCACTCGCATGAACGAAACCTTCGAGATCGCCCGCAGCTTCGGACTCGGTGGGCTCGGGCTGATGGCGACGATGATGGCAGTGAAGCTGGCCGTCCAGGCGATCGACCTCGCGCGAAACCAGCTGTGGCGGCGCAACGGCAGCAACGGGACGAAGGTCGCATTCGAGGAGCTCAAGGTCGTGTGTCCGCTGGCCCCGGGCCGGCACTCGCTGGACGACGTCCATGAGGTCCTGATCCAGATCCGCAGCGGGATGGAGCGGCTCAACGAGACTCAGAAGGAGATCGAGACGGACATGAAGGACCGCAGCCAGAGGTTGTGCGACATCCTCGGGGCGCTGCGCCTCGAGCTGGCACGAAGGGAGGCCTGACGTGAACAGCAGAGAACTCTTCGACCGGGCGATCGAGGTCGTCCTCGAGCACGAGGGCGACACCTACACCGACAATCCCGCGGATAGGGGTGGGCCGACCAAGTTCGGGATTGCCCAGCGTTGGAACCCGGACCTGGACGTTGCGAGCCTCACCCGAGAGCAGGCGATCGAGGTCTACTGGGAGCGCTACTGGCGCGGTCATCGGTACGAGTTCCTGCCCGAAGCGACCGCCATCAAGGTCTTCGATCTGGCGGTCAATCTCGGCAACAAGACGGCGGTAACCTGCCTCCAGCGTGCCTTGCAGGCCTGTGGACTGCGGGTCGTGATCGACGGGCTTCTGGGCACCGAGACCTGTGGGGCCGCGGAGCGAGCCGACCAGAAGGCGTTGATGGCGGCCTTGAGATCCGAGGCCGCCGGCGAGTACAGGCTCCGCGTAGCCCGCAGCGCGGATCAGATTGTGTTCCAGGGTGGGTGGCTGAACCGGGCCTATGCGTGAGAGGAGAGCACCATGGTTGGAGAGATCCTGGGCATCCTGGGGAAAGTCGCCGGCGGAGTCGCCGACCGCATCTTCCCGGACCCTGAGCAGGAATTGAAGCGTATCGAATTGCAGCAGGCGCTGCAGGCGGCCGTCCTGGAGCGGACTTCGGAGATCGAGCGGGCAGCCGCGGAAGTCGTCAAGGCGGAGGCCCAGGGTCAAAGCTGGCTCCAGCGGACCTGGCGGCCGATCACGATGCTGGTCTTCGTCGGGCTGATCGTGGCCAGGTGGCTCGGGTGGTCGGCCCCGAACCTGGGCGAGGCTGAGGTCCTGAAGCTCTGGGACATCGTCGAGATCGGCCTGGGCGGGTACGTGATCGGACGGTCGGCGGAGAAAGTCCTGCCTGGAATTGTGGCGTCCGTGAAGAAAAACTGATCCTCGCGAAAATCTATGTAATTTGTTGTACAGGAACGATTTGCGCCGCAATCGCCCCGTAATACTATGCGTGCGCAAGTCGAACACCATCTACATATACTTGACGACGATGTTCGAATTTCCTATACTAGAGACACGAACCTGACGACAATGTGCGCGGGTTCACTAGTCAGCGGGAAGAATTTCGGAGCGTCGTGCGTGGACGCCCAGCACCAGGAGGTGTAGCGATGGCCAAGACGCCCCCCAACCACGGCAAGGGTTGGAGCGACCAGGATGTTCGTCAACTGAAGGATCTCGCGAAGCAGAATACGCCGACGCGGGTGATGGGGCTCAAGCTGGGCCGGACTGAGGACGCCGTCCGGCAGAAAGCGGCCGAGAACGGGGTTTCTCTCAAGCCCACCAACCAGTCGCCCTACAACAGGCGGAAGAAGTAAAGATAGGGTTCCTGGGGCGCACGCCCCTGGATGCGAAACATGAAGCCGCGAGACTAACGCCAGCATCTCTGTTGGCGGTCCTTGGTGTCTGTGGGGCCTCGAGGGTGGCCTCCAAGAAGTGCGGCAATACTTGCGGAGGGGAGGTGACTAAAATGGCCGTGACCCAAATCGAACTCGCTCGCAGGCTGAAGGCGGCTCGAGAGAACTGCGGCATGACCCAGAAGCAGGTGGCGGACGCTCTCGGCCTAGCTCGTACTGCGATAGTTCAAGTCGAAGCCGGAAAGCGGTCTGTCAACAGTCTCGAACTAGACAGGATGGCACGCCTGTACGGCCGCGCGGTCTCCGAGTTCGTGAGTGAGAGCGCCTTTGAAGATGATCCGGTCTTGGCGCTCTTTCGATCGACCCCAGGAGTGGCTGAGGACTCACTACTGGGCGCCGAACTGCGGAAGTGTGCGAATCTGTGTCGGGAAGCGACCCGCCTCGAACAGCTCCTTGGGCGTTCAGGCGGCGGCGCTGCGATGGAAGTGAGCTATTCCCTCAAACCACCTTCCACGAAATGGGATGCGATCTGCCAAGGCCGCTCACTGGCCGAACAAGAGCGGAATCGACTCGGCCTGGGCAATTCACCTGCCTGGGAGATCGCAGAGATCATCCGGAGCCAAGGCGTGCGAGTCGCGGAGTACTCCATGCCGGGCGACATCTCGGGGTTGTTCCTGCACAGCCGAGAGCTTGGTCTTGTGATCGTCGTGAACCACAATCATCCCAGAAACCGACGCCTCTTTTCGTACGCTCACGAATACTGCCACGTTCTGGCGGACCGTCAGCGATCCGGCACCGTGAGCCGAACTGCGAATCGCGAAGATCTCGTCGAAATCAGGGCGAACGCGTTCGCCGCGCACTTCCTGATGCCGGCTGCGGGTGTGAGCTCATTCATGCAGTCCATGGGAAAAGGAGAAGCGACCCGTCAGACGGTAGAAGTCTTCGACGATTCAGTTGTCTCTGAGCGCGCCGAGCAAATCCTGGTACAGAAGCGCATGCCGCCAGGAAGTCAGACTGTGCAGGTCCATGATGTCGTTCGCTTGGCCCACCACTATGGGGTGAGTTACGAGGCGGCGCTCTACCACCTGCTGAATCTCAAGCTCATCCAAAACGATAGGTTCGACGCCCTCATGAGGCAGCGAGAGGTGGGGGTGCAGATCGGGCGAGCGCTGCGGATCAAGCCCTGGGATGAAGACGCGCACTGGTCTCTTGCAGAGCAGATCCTGGCATTGGGCCTCGAGGCCTACAGGCGTGACGGCATTTCCCGGCACAAGCTGCTTGAGCTAGCCGAAGACGTCGGTGTCGCGAGAGATGATCTCGAAGAGATCCTTGATGCCAATGGGGACGACGAACCGGCCGCGGGCGTCGTCATGCCGGAGTAGTTGCCAGTGGAGAATGCCCAGGATGAGCGCATTATCGTTGTTTCCGACACGGATGTCGTGATTAACTTCCTGCGCGTCCAGCGGCTGGACCTTCTGTGCGGCCAATCGACATTCCGGGTCGTCGTCACGGAACATCTACTGGGCTCAGCCGGGGTTCTCGGTGAACTCACTGATCGGGCGCAGGCTGCCGAGGCCGAGAAGGCAGTCGCAGCTGGTTTGATGCACGCGATCGAGCTGACAGAACCGGCCGAGTTGACCCTCTTTGCGACCTTGAACCAGTTCTTGGGTCGTGGAGAATCCGCGGCGATTGCGGCAGCTGTCAGCCGTGGATGGATGGTCGCGACCGATGACCGTTTGGCCCGAAGGGAATGCGAGCGTAGGCTCGGGCCCAACAGGACCTTGAGCACACCGAGCATTCTGCTCAATTGCATTCGAAACGGATTGTTGTCCGTTGCGGATGCCGACAACATCAAGGACCAGCTCGCCTCGCAACGCTTCATCATGAAGTTCGCGACCTTCGCGGATCTTCTTGGGCCCCCGGGGCAGTAGGCATCCTGGTAAGAGACGTGCTGATGGCCTGAGCCCTTGAGCAGCCGAACCTATCTCGATTGGACTCGGTTGTCGAGAGCACGGAAGGACAGGTATGGCGAACAACGAGAAATCCAGCGGAGCAACCATCGGCTATGAAGCCGACCTCTGGCGAATGGCCGATACCTTGCGCGGAGGCATGGATGCGGCCGAATACAAGCACGTCGTTCTCGGGCTGATCTTCCTCAAGTACATCTCCGACGCGTTCGAGGAACTGCACGCCAGGCTCGAGAGTGAGCGTGCGCAGGGCGCCGACCCCGAGGACCCGGACGAGTACCGCGGCGCCGAGCCACCTGTGTTCTGGGTACCGCCCGAGGCGCGCTGGCCGCACCTCAAGGCGCAGGCTCGACAGGCAACGATCGGCCAGCTCGTCGACGACGCCATGGAGGGCATCGAGCGCGACAACCCCGCCCTCAAGGGCGTGCTTCCGAAGGACTACGCGCGCCCCGCGCTCGACAAGCAGCGGCTCGGCCAACTCATAGACCTCGTCAGCAACATTAAGGTCGGCGACGCCGATAGCCGCTCAAAAGACGTGCTCGGACGCGTATACGAGTACTTCCTCTCGCAGTTCGCCAGCGCCGAGGGCAAGAAGGGCGGCGAGTTCTACACGCCCCGCTGCGTGGTCAAGCTGCTGGTCGAGATGCTCGAACCCTACCGCGGCCGGGTCTACGATCCCTGCTGCGGATCCTCGGGCATGTTCGTGCAGTCGGTCGAGTTCATCCGCGCCCACCGCACGGGCAACGGCAACGGTGGCAAAGCCCGGGCCGACATCTCCATCTACGGCCAGGAGTCGAACTACACCACCTGGCGACTGGCCAAGATGAACCTCGCCATCCGCGGCATCGAGGGCCAGATCGCACACGGCGACACCTTCCACAACGACCGCCACGCCGACCTCAAGGCTGACTTCATCCTCGCCAATCCGCCCTTCAACGTCAGCGACTGGGGCGGCGAGCGGCTGCGCGAGGACAAGCGCTGGAAGTTCGGCGCGCCCCCGGCGAAGAACGCGAACTACGCCTGGGTCCAGCACATGATCCACCACCTCGCGCCGGCGGGCGTCGCGGGCTTCGTGCTGGCCAACGGCTCGATGTCCTCGAACCAGTCGGGCGAGGGCGAGATCCGCAAGGCCATCGTCGAGGCCGACCTCGTGGACTGCATGATCGCGCTGCCCGGCCAGCTCTTCTACTCGACGCAGATTCCGGCGTGCCTCTGGTTTCTCGCCCGCGACAAGAAGAACAGGGGCTTCCGCGACCGGCGCGGCGAAGTGCTCTTCATCGACACGCGCAAAATGGGGCGGATGGCGGACCGCACCCACAAGGATCTGACCGACGACGACATCGCGAAGATCGCTACGACGTACCACGCGTGGCGCGGCGAGAAGGATGCGGGCACTTACGAGGATGTCCCGGGCTTCTGCAAGAGCGCGACGCTGGAGGATGTGCGCAAGCACGGCCACGTACTCACGCCCGGTCGTTATGTAGGCGCGGAAGCCCAGGAAGACGATGGCGAGCCGTTCGACGAGAAGATGCAGCGGCTCGTCGCGTTGCTGCGCGAGCAGCAGGCGGAAGCCTTGAAGCTCGATACCGCCATCGAGGCCAACCTGAAGGAGCTCGGGTATGGCGGGTGAATGGCTTCAGCACGAACTCAACCACTTGATTGATAAAGGGTCGATCTTCATCGGCGACGGATACCGCGCGAAGAACACGGAACTCGCGACGAGTGGGTTGCCGTTCGCTCGTGCAGGAAACATCAACAACGGGTTTCGCTTCGATGATGCTGACCACTTCCCCGAAGAGGACCTCGATCGGGTAGGGAACAAGGTCAGCCAGCCCGGCGATGTGGTCTTCACGTCGAAAGGAACTGTCGGTCGCTTCGGATTTGTCCGGTCCGACACGCCGCGATTTGTGTACTCACCCCAGCTTTGCTTCTGGCGAGCCCTTGACCGCGATGTGATCGAACCTCGATTCCTATTCTACTGGATGTTTGGCCGCGAGTTCTTCGTTCAGGTCAAAGGCGTCGCTGGTCAGACCGACATGGCTGAGTACGTCAGCCTGACGGACCAGCGGCGCATGCACATCACGCTTCCGCCCGCTTCTGAGCAGCGCGCCATCGCCCACGTCCTCGGCACGCTGGATGACAAGATCGAGCTGAACAGGCGGATGAGCGAGACCTTGGAGGCGATGGCGCGGGCGCTCTTCAGCTCGTGGCTCGTGGACTTCGACCCCGTCCGAGCCAAGGCCGAAGGCCGCGACCCCGGCCTCCCCGAAGCAATCGCCGCTCTCTTCCCCGACGCCCTCACTGAGCATCCCGACCTTGGCGAGATCCCGGAAGGATGGGACCCAGGGACCTTGGGCGACGTTGCGGATCATCCTCGTAGGGGAGTCCAGCCGGAGCAGATCGCGCCCTCCACTCCATACATCGCGCTGGAGCACATGCCCCGACGGAGCATTGCGCTTGGTGACTGGGGAACTGCAGACGGTCTCGCGAGCAACAAGTTCGAATTCAAGCGCGGTGAGATTCTGTTCGGCAAGCTGCGCCCCTACTTCCACAAGGTAGGGGTCGCTCCATTGGATGGGGTGTGCTCCACCGACATCGTCGTGGTCAAGCCGAAGACCGATGTCTGGTTCGGACTCGTTCTGGGCCACACTTCGAGCGTGGCGTTCGTAGACTACACAAACGCAGGATCGACGGGCACCAAGATGCCCCGTACGAGTTGGGGCGAGATGGCGCGCTACCCGATCACGGTTCCACCCCGCGAGGTTGCACAGGCATTCACCGCGCGGCTTCGCCCAATCGTGGACCGGATCATGTCGTTCACGCATGAGACGCGCACTCTCGCTGCCCTCCGCGATGCCCTGCTCCCGAAACTGATCTCCGGCGACCTTCGCCTCGACAACCCCGAGCGCATCGTAGGGAGGGTCGGCTGATGGCTGCAGAGACCGCCAGCGTCCCCTTCGCCATGCACGGCGCGCGCGAGGCCTTCGAGGCCGGCGCGATCCACATTGAGCAGCAGATCGCTGCCATCGAGCAAGCGGTCTCCACGAACCCCGGCCTTGCGTTCGACCTCGCCAAGACTCTCCTGGAGAGTACCTGCAAGGGAATCCTCTCCGAGCGAAAGGCGGCCTGTGACGACGTATGGGACCTGCCCAAGCTGCTCAAGGAGACCCTGGGGAACCTGCGGCTCGTGCCCTCGGGCCTGCCCGCAGCCAAGGAGGTGACCGACAGCCTCCGCAAGACTGCGGGCGGCCTGCAGACCGTGATACAGGGCGTCTGCGAGATCCGGAACTCGCACGGCTTTGCCTCCCACGGCAAGGATCCCGCGTTCCAACAGCTCGATGGCGTCCAGGCGCTGCTGGTGGCGCGCGCTTCGGACGCGATTGTAAGCTTCCTGTTTCGGATGCACCGCGACGCCGACGGCGAGAAGTCGCCGCCGGCACCGGTGTTCGCCGACTTCGCGGCCTTCAACGACTACGTGGACGAGGCCAGCGGCCCGGTCCGGATCTTCGACCTTGAGTATCGCGCGAGCGAGGTCCTGTTCCAGGTCGATCCCCGTGCGTACCAGGACTACCTAGCCGGCTTCGAACCGGATGACACGGAGGCCGATTCATGAGCGATCATGGCATCACCGAATCGGTCGTCGAGCAGGCGGCTCTCGCCTGGTTCGAGAGCCTGGGCTACGCCGTCAAGGCTGGGCCCGACATCGCTCCGGACGGCGCCACCCCCGAGCGCGGCAACTACGCCGAAGTCATCCTCCACGGCCGGCTGCGGCAGGCCCTGGCGCGGCTCAATCCGACCCTGCCGGTCGAAGCCCTGGACGACGCCTTCCGCCGGCTAACACGCCCCGAAGGCCCGACGCTGGAAGCCCGCAATCGAGCCTTCCATCGGATGGTCATCGACGGCGTCACAGTCGAGTACCGCAAGCCGGGCGGCGCCATCGCCGGCGCGCAGGTGCGGGTGCTCGACTTCGACGAGCCGGAGCGGAACGACTGGCTCGTCGTCAACCAGTTCACCGTGGCTGAGCAGAAGCACACTCGGCGCCCGGACGTCGTCGTGTTCGTCAACGGCATGCCGCTGGGTCTGATCGAGCTCAAGAACGCCGCAGCGGAGAACGCGACGATATGGACTGCTTTCCAGCAGCTCCAGACCTACAAGGGCGAGCTCTCGGACCTTTTCTCCTTCAACGCGCTCCTGGTCGTCTCCGACGGCGTCGAGGCACGGATCGGAAGCCTGACCGCGGGCCGGGAGTGGTTCAAGCCGTGGCGAACGGTGTCGGGCGAGGGGCTCGCGGACCCGCATCTCTCCGAGCTGCAGGTGATGATCGAGGGTGTGTTCCACAAGGATCGCCTCCTCGACCTGGTTCGCCACTTCATCGTCTTCGAGGACGAAGGCGGCGGCCGGCTTATCAAGAAGATCGCGGGTTATCACCAGTTCCACGCGGTCGGCGTCGCCGTGCGGGAGACGCTGCGAGCGTCGCGGCTACGCGATCAGGCCAGCCGCATCGCCGAGGGCGCCGGGCGCTACGGAACCCCGGTCGGACCTGGCGGTGAGCCTGGCGACCGGCGGGTCGGCGTGGTCTGGCACACGCAGGGCTCCGGCAAGAGCCTGACTATGTCCTTCTACGCCGGAAAGGTGATCCGCCAGCCGGCGATGGAGAACCCGACGATCGTCGTGCTCACCGACCGCAACGACCTCGACGACCAGCTCTTCGCCACATTCTCCCGCTGCCAGGACCTGCTGCGCCAGCCGCCGGTCCAGGCCGCGAGCCGTACAGACCTGCGCGAGAAGCTCCGCGTCGAGGCGGGCGGAGTCGTCTTCACTACGATCCAGAAGTTCCTGCCTGAGGAGAAAGGCGACCGCCACCCGGTGCTCTCCGACCGGCGGAACATCGTCGTGATCGCGGACGAGGCCCACCGGAGCCAGTACGACTTCATCGACGGCTTCGCCCGCCACATGCGCGACGCGCTGCCGAACGCCTCCTTCATCGGCTTCACCGGGACGCCGATCGAGCTGACCGACAAGAACACCCGCGCCGTCTTCGGCGATTACATCAGCGTCTACGACATCCAGCGGGCGGTCGAAGATGGGGCCACGGTGCCGATCTACTACGAGAGCCGCCTGGCCAAGATCGAGCTCGATCCCGCCGAGCGGCCGACCATCGACCCTGACTTCGACGAGGTCACCGAGGGCGAAGAGATCGAGCGCAAGGAGAAGCTCAAGTCGAAGTGGGCGCAGCTCGAGGCGCTGGTCGGCTCGGAGAAGCGCGTCGAGCAGGTGGCGCACGACCTCGTCGCGCACTTCGAGCGACGCCTCGACGCGCTGGAAGGCAAAGCGATGGTCGTCTGTATGAGCCGCCGCATTTGCGTCGAGCTATACCGCGCCGTCACTGCGCTGCGGCCGGACTGGCACCATCAGGACGACGACAAGGGGCTGATCAAGGTCGTCATGACCGGCTCGGCCTCCGACCCGACGGACTGGCAGCCCCACATCCGCAACAAGGCGCGGCGCGAGGGCCTCGCAGCGCGCTTCCGTGATGCGAACGACCCGCTGCAGATGGTGCTCGTCCGCGACATGTGGCTGACCGGCTTTGACGCCCCCTCGCTCCACACGATGTATGTCGACAAGCCGATGCGGGCGCACGGGCTCATGCAGGCGATTGCGAGGGTGAACCGCGTGTTTCGGGATAAGCCCGGCGGGCTGGTCGTGGACTACCTTGGCCTCGCCCACGAACTGAAGCAGGCCCTCGCCACCTACACCGAGAGCGGCGGCAAGGGCGAGACCGCTATCGACCAGTCCGAGGCGGTCGCCGCCATGCAGGAGCGGTATGAGGTCTGCTGCGGTCTCCTGCACGGCTTCGACTGGTCGTCCTGGACCACCGGCACGCCCGCCGAGCGCTTGAGCCTGCTGCCACCGGCACAGGAGCACGTGCTCGTCCAGGAGAACGGCAAGGAGCGGTTCCTGCGCGCCGTCCGCGAGCTGTCGCAGGCGTTCGCCCTCGCCGTGCCGCACGAGGACTCGCTGGCGATCCGGGATGACGTGGCGTTCTTCCAGGCCGTGCGCGCCGTCCTCGCCAAGCGTGCGCCCGGCGATGCCAAGCCGGAAGAGGATCTCGACCTAGCCGTGCGGCAGATCGTCAGCCGGGCCGTAGTCGCCGACGGCGTCGTCGACATCTTCGCCGCTGCGGGCCTCGAGAAGCCCGACATCTCGATACTCTCTGAGGAGTTCCTCATTGAGGTGCGGGACATGCCGCAGCGGAACCTCGCCATCGAGCTGCTGCGAAAGCTCCTCACCGGCGAGATCCGGACACGCCGCGCGAAGAACGTCGTCCAGGCCCGCTCCTTCGCGGAGATGTTGGAGCAGGCGCTCCGCCGCTATCAGAACCGCGCCATCGAAGCGGCGCAGGTAATCGAGGAGCTTCTCGACCTCGCCCGCGAGATGCGCGAGGCCGATCGGCGCGGCGAGAACCTCGGCCTCACCGAGGATGAGGTGGCCTTCTACGATGCGCTGGAGGCGAACGATAGCGCCGTCCAGGTGCTCGGCGACGAGACGCTCCGGGGCATCGCGCGCGAGCTCGTCGCCACCGTCCGCGCCAACGTAACGATCGACTGGACCGTGCGTGAAAATGTCCGAGCGCGTCTGCGGGTGATCGTCAAGCGCATCCTCCGCAAGCACGGCTACCCGCCGGACAAGCAGGAGAGAGCCACAGAGACTGTGCTCCAGCAGGCTGAGGTGCTCTCGGGTCATTGGGCTACCGATGCGTGACGAAGGTAGCCGAGTTGTAGCAACGTCACGAACGAGAGAGTGAACGCCGCATAGAGCGGATTTCGTCAAGGAGGCAGCATGCCACGGGATAGGCGGAAAGCCCTTATCGAGCAGATCGAGAAATGCCGCGGGAGTCGGGTTCTCTGCTACATCACCGGGGATCGAGCTCCCGCGGCGGCCCAGATTGGAGATGATGCGGTCCGTCCGATGTACGACTGCCTTCGCGAGATCGGGCAGACTGATAAGTTGGACTTCTTTCTGTACAGCCGGGGTGGAGCGATCGACGTGCCCTGGCGAATCGTCACGGCATTGCGCACAACCGCGAAGGAGTGGTCAGTCCTGATCCCATACAGGGCAAACAGTGCCGCTACCCTGATTGCGCTAGGGGCAGATGAGATAGTCATGGGGAAGTTCGGCGAACTCGGGCCGATCGACCCAATCATGAATATCCAGAGAGTCATGCCAGGTCCGAGCGGTCCTGGAACCGCAATGCAAGATTCCGTCAGTGTCGAAGACATTATGACCTACGTGAAGTTCGTGCAGGACCGGGCTGGATTGTCTGATCAAGCCGCTCTTGCGACGAGCTTGAGCAAATTGACGGAGAGGCTTGATGCGGTTGCACTTGGAAGTGCGTATCGAACCCACTCTCACATTCGGGACGTTGCGCGTCGAATGCTGTTGTCCCGGAACAAGCCTCATAGCGAGCAGACTATGGCTACGATTGTCGAGACGTTGGCCGAGCGGGTGTATGCCCACGGCCATGCGATAGGACTCAATGCAGCGGCCGAAATTGGATTGCCGGCGATATCTGCGGATGAGCAGCTCGACAAGTTGATGTGGGAACTGCTCAACGAGTATGAGGCCGATATGAAGCTGCTTCAACCAATCGATCCCGCCGCTGCTGTGGAGAGTCAAGAGAACTGGTCGGAGGATGCCGTCATTGCGATTCTGGAGACTTCGGCCACAGCTCGGGAGTTTGGTGGAAAGGTCGAGGTGGCTGCGCGTCGGAAGATGCCGCAGAATCTCAACGTGTCGCTGAATTTGAATCTTCAGGCGCCACAGGTTCCTACGAGTCAGGAAATGGCGGTGGCGCTACAGCGCCTGGTGGAACAAGCACAACAGTTAATCTTGCAACAAGCGCAGCAGGCGGTACAGCAGGCGCTTCAATCGCAAGCACCGTTGGTCGGCATCGAGGCTGGGTTTAGGAAAGGCGAATGGCGAAAGGTCGAGTAGGCTCTGGAAGAACAACGCGCAATCCCGGTGAGAGCGTGCTTGAACCGAGTGGAAGGACCCTATCCTCACTACGAGGCGTGAAAGGGATCTCGTCTACATTCGAGGGAGATGGCCCGAGCGGCAACGAAGCGCGATACTGCCCCAATGGAACGAGTTCCACTTTGATGGTTGTCGTGATCGACATGGCGTCGCTCCGTGTCTGAGCTGCATCTCCCGTTAGAATCGCACAATCCTGAGCCGATGGCATATTGTACCTCTTCGGACCTTGAAGAGCAAGGATTCCCCGTCCGACCCTGGAGGATCAAGACCCGTGCCGGTTTGGCGGGCGTCGTCGCCGGGCCCGCAAGCTGCTTGAGTCCAGTTAGTTACCGGATCCGCCGGCGAGATAGTGGAAACGGGCTACCTGTTCGGCAGTGTCTTCTATCTGGACGACCGAGCGCAGCATGCGCTCAGTAATCGCTCGCTCACCCTCTTGCACTGGCTCTGAGAGGATGGTCCGTCGGATCTCGGGGGCGAGGCGAAGGAGTCCCATGACCTGGGTCACCCGAGCGCGCGTGATCCCTTCTCGACGGGCGATCTCGGCCTGGTTCGTGACGTCACCGGCGTCGAGCTGGCGCCGCCACTCCTGGGCCGTCTTGAGAAGCTCGACAACTTTCGGGGTCTGGGGAGCCTTGGGCGGCTTCCGGTTCCGAGCCTTGGCTGAGAGGGCGTTGACGGTCTGGTTAGGCGCCACCCGTCGTATCAGGGCGCCCACGATCCCGGTCTGGAACGCTCCCTTGGGCCCCAGGGCGATTTCCACCGTCTGTTCGCGGTAGGCGGCCACAGAGGCCCTATCCGCGCCTTCCTGGGCTATATGGACGATCCGGAACCAGACCTCGGGCCTGGCCCATCCCGGCCGGCGGCGGTGTCGAGAACTGTTACGTTTGGGGACGGTTTTTCGTTCACGGCGCGCTGACAGCGAGAGCCGATCGAGCATTGTATAGACGACCGGAATCACAAAGAGCGTAAAGATGGTCGAGAAGATCACGCCGCCGATCTGCACGACGGCCATGGACGTGCGGATCTCCGAGGCGGGACCGCCGCCGACGGCCTGCGGGATCATGCCGATGGCGATGGCCAGGTTGGCCATGATGATCGGCCGCAGCTTCAGCGGGCACGCCGTCAGCAGGGCGTCGCGGATGCTCGCGCCGCGGGCGCGCTCCTGCGCCGTCTGGTCGAGCATGAGGATCGCGTTGTTGACCACGATGCCCACCATCATCACCAGCGCCATCAGCGACATGATGTTGATGGTCTGGCCGGTGAAGAACAGCGCGATCGCCATTCCGATGAGCGACAGCGGCAGGGTGGCCATCACGGTCAACGGGTGCACGAAGCTCTCGAGGATGGCGGCCATCACGATATAGAGCAGGACGATCGCCAGGATGAGCGCCTCGAAGATGGCCTGGAACGATTCGTCCTGGTGCTCGGCATAACCGCCGTACTGGATCGCGGCGCCGGCCGGCAGTGTGAACTCGGCCAGGCGGGCGTCGATCAGGGTGCGCCGGTCGCTCAAGGTTCCCGAAGCGATGTTGGCGGTCACCTCGACCAGTCGCTGTTTGTCCGTGCGCAGGATCGTCGCGTCGCCCGTGCTCTCGGTCAGGGTCACGACGTCGGTGAGCGGCACGGTTCGGCCGGCCGGCGTCGCAAGCGGCAGATCGGGCAGGACCCGCGGGTCGCGCCGGGCTGTTTCGGTCAACCGCACGATCACGTCGCTTTCCTCGCCGTGCTCGCGATACACACCCGCCTGCTCGCCCTCGTAGGCGGTGCGCAGGATGCGGCCGACATCGGCGGCGGTCAAACGGTGGGCGGCCAGATGCTCCCGTCGCGGTTCGACCAGGATGACCGGCTTGCCGGGACGCTGGCTCGATTGGACGTCGACTAGGCCGGGGATCTCTTGCACGACCGCGAGCACCATCGCTCCTGCCGCGGCTACGGCGTCGTGGTCGTCGCCGACCACCTGGAGCACGAGATCGGCTTCGACATGGCCGGCGCCCCCGGTCTGGAACACCGAGACCTCGGCGTCGGGGACCTGCGCCAGGCGAGGCCGGATCCGTGCGCTGAACGCGTCCAGATCCACAGCGCGCTCGCGTTTGTCGACCAGGGTCAGCAGGATATCGACTTCTTCGATTGCGCGGCTCTCCCCGCCGACCTTGACCAGCGAGCCGGTGACCTCGGGTTCGCTGCGCAGGTCGGCCGCCAGCCGGTCGGCCTCGCTCGCGGCGCGCTCGAGGCTGGTGCCGGCGGGGAACTTCAGGCTCACCAGCACCGTCGCCTGATCGATTGCGGGGATGAATTCGCCGCCCACCCAGCGCAGGAGCGACAGCGAGCCGATCAGAACGACCACGGCCACCAGGAGCGGCTGCCAGCGGTGCGCCAGGCAGTGGGCCAGTCCGCGCCGATAGGCGGTTTCCAGTCGCCGATAGCTCTGGTCCCAGGCGCGCGCGGCCCTGGCGATCGGATGCTTGCTCTGGCCCTTGCCGATCCCCTTGCCCGGTTGCACCAGGCGCGCCCCCAGCATGGGCACCAGCGTGAAGCTGATGATCAGCGAGAAAATGGTCGCAAAGACCACGGTCAAGCCGAACTGCAGGAAGAAACGGCCGATGATGCCGCTCATGAAGGCGATCGGCGTGAACACCACGACATTGGTCAGCGTGGCGGCCAGCACCGCGATTGCGACCTCGCTGGTGCCGCGGGCCGCCGCCTCCCGCGGCGCAACCCCTTCCTGCACGAGGCGGGCGATGTTCTCGAGGATCACGATGGAGTTGGTCACGAGTGTGCCGATGCAGATGCCCAGGGCCATCAACGACAGCACGTTGACGGTGAAGCCGGCCGCCTCCATGAGCATGAACGCCGCGATGACCGAGACGGGCATCGCGACGGCGGCGATCACGGTGAGCCGCCAGTCGTGCAGGAACAAAAAGAGCAGGAGCCCGGTCAGCAGGATGCCGAGGCCGATGTTGCCGAGGGTGTCCACGACCGAGCTGCGCACGAACGTGCCCATCTCCTGCACGACCTCGACGGTGAGGTCCGGGTCCAGAGTCCCGCGCAGTTCCGCGAGAGCGGCCATGACGCCGTCGACCACGGCGACCGTGTTGCCGTCGGTGCGTTTCATCACGCCGAGGCTGACGACGGGTTGGCCGTTGTAGGTCGAGCGCTCGCGCAGTTCCTCGGCCGTGTCCTGGATCTCGGCGATCTCTGACAGCGGGATGGCGGCGCCGTCCGGCAGGGGCACCCGGATGCGGCCCAACTCGGCGGGGCTGGCCACTTCGCCGCGCAGGCGGACGTTGATCTCCCGGTTGCCGCTGGTGATGTATCCGACGGGTACGTTGAGGTTGCCGGCCGCCAGCACCCCCAGCACGTCGAGCAGGGTCAGACCGTAGGGGCGTAGCCGCTCCGGCGCCACGGCCAGGCGGATCTCGCGCTCCTGGCCGCCGACGATTTCCACCGAGGCGACGCCGTCCACGCGGCTCAGCCGATCCTGAATCTGCTCGTCGGCGATCTGGTACAGGTCGCGCAGCGAGCGGGGTCCCGAGACCGCGATGTCGACCACGGCCGAGCTACCGATTTCGAACTTGGTGATCACCGGGTCCTCGGCATCGTCGGGCAGATCGGCGCGAATCGCGTCGACCTTGTCCTTGACGTCGATGGCGGCCTGATCCTGGCTGGTCTCGAGCGTGAACTGGATGATGACTTGGGAGAGGTTCTCGCGCGAATAGGACAGCAGGTCTTCGATGTTGGCGAGCGTCGAAACGTTATCCTCGATCTTCTTGGTGATCTGGGTCTCGACTTCGCCCGGCGCGGCGCCGGGGTATACGGTCGTGACCACGACGACCGGGAACTCGATGCTCGGCATGAGATCGACGACCAGGTGCGTGTAGGAGTAGGCGCCCATCACCACCATGACCGCCACGAGCATCGTCGTCAGCACCGGCCGGTCGACCAGGGTGCGCAGGAGGTTCATGGTCAGCCCTCCTGCCCGCTGTTGACGATCAGCACCAGCGCTCCCTCGTACAGCAGGGACTGCCCGAAGCGGACCGCGGTTTCGTGTGCCGCGAGGCCGGCCGTGACCTCGAAGGCGTCGGTGGTCGCAACGCCGACGTCGACCCGCCGCAGCGTTGCAACGGGAGCATCACCGCCGCCGGCGATCACCCAGATGGCGTCGCCCTGGTCGGTGCGCACGAGGCATTCGGTCGGCAGCGCTAGCGCCGACGGCCGGTGCCGGGTGCGCACTGCGAACGACAACAAGAGACCGGGGAGCAGCCGGCCGTCATGATTGGCGAATCGGACCTCGCCCTCGAGCAGGTGCGTGGACGGATCGGCCATCAGGTCGAGGCGACTCAAGACGCCCGTCCGTAGTTCGCCGTCGGGCAGGGTCAGGACCGCCTGCTGGCCGATCGCCAGCTCGAGCGCCTGCCGGCTGCCTGCCTGGAAGACGACCTTCACCGTGTCCGTGCGCGCGATCCACAGCAGCGGCTTGTTCGTCGGGACGGTGGCGCCGAGTTCGGTGACGATCGAGGTCACGACGCCCGCCGCGGCCGCCGTCAGCGCCGTGCTGCCTTCGGCGTCGGCCAGGCTGGAGGCGGCGACCGCCAGGTGCGTCTCGGCCTGATCCAGTTCCTGCCGCGAGATGGCGCCCTCGGCGTAGAGGTTCCGCAGGCGGCGGACGTCGACGAGCGCCCGTTCGTAGCTCGCGCGCGCCTGGACCACCGAGTGGAACATGGGCGAGGGCGCTTCTTCGGCCAGGCGCAGGACCACGTCGCCTTGGCCCACACGATCGCCTTCGCGCACGGGAATGTCCACGACGCGCAGAGCGTTGTTGGATGTCACCGAATACTGCACCACGCCCTTGACCGTGCCGGCCAGGGTGATCCAGGTGGCCAGCTCGCGCTCCTCGGCGCGGGCCACCTCCACCGGGACACCGGCGGTGCGCTGCAGTTCGGCGATGCTGGCCGCGGTTTCGGGCCGGCCGAGAGCGTGGAAACGCAGCGCGAAAGCGCCGGCGATCACGAGCAAGACGACGACGATCAGGCCGAGGCGGCGGCCGCGTCGCTGGTTGTCCGTACGTGTCATCGGAGGTCCTCCTGGGTCGCCGTCGCGGACAACGCCGCGATCACGGTTGCGGGATCGCCGCCCACGGCCAAGGCGACGGCGGCGCGGGCGAGGTTGCATGCGTGCAGAGATTCTGCGAGCTGGACGCGGGCCTGGGTCAACGCCAGCTCCGCGTCGAGACGCTCGAGAGGGGTCGCCAGACCGTTCTCCAGGCGCACGGCGGCCAGGCGGTAGGCTTCGCCGGCCAGCGCCACGCTCTCGCGGCGGCCGGCGAGCGCGGCGAGCGCGCTGGCGAGTTGCAGGCTCGCCTGCCGCACGGCGAGTTCGCGATCGCGGTCCAGGCGCGCCAGTTCCAACTCGGCCAGGCGCAGCCTGGCCTCGGCGCCCTGGATACCGGCCCGAGCGTGCCAGCCATCGAAGATGGGCACAGTGACCGCGAGGCCGACGCCCGCGCTCGTGGCGCGCTCCTCCTGCGAGGGCGCGACGTCGTTGTCCCATTCGGCCTGCAACCCGTACTGGCCTTTCAGCTGGACCGTGGGTCCGCGGGCGGCCCGCGCCAGGGCGACGGCTTGCTGGCCGGCGGCGACCTGGTGCCGCAAGGCGTGCAGCTCCGGACTACCGTCGCGCATCGCCGCCACGAGCGCGTCGACGATCGCGGGCTCGATCGCGCCCCCGGCGCCGCCGCGGTCGCCCCCGGCGCCGGTGACGCCGGCCTGGTCGAACCCGCCCGGGGCGCCGGCGACGGCCGCGAGGGTGTCGGTCAAGGCGAGCCGGACCGACGGCGCCAGACCGCAGAGGCGCGCCAGTGCCAGCTCGGACTGCCGCTGCGCGTTGCGGGCCTGGATGAGCGGGACCTCGCGATTGGCCAGCTCGACCTCCGCGCGCAGCAGATCGAAGCGGCTGACCGTGCCCTGCGTGTTGCCGGCGCGAGTCAGGCGCAGCGCTTCGGCAGTCGTGGCCAGGGCGTCTTCGGCGATCCGCACGCGCTGGGCGGCGAGCAGGGCGTCGAGGTAGGCGGCGGTGGCCTGGAAACGCACCGCGTCGGCGACGGCCGCGTGCTGCCACTGGCCCGCGGCCACCAGTTCGCGCGCCGCGCCGACCGCGGCGCCGAGCCGACCCGCGGTCCAGAGGTTCCAGGTGAGGCTGACCGCGCCCTGCAAGCTGTTGTCGCGCCCCATCTCTACTTTCGTGGCGCCGCCCATACCTTCGGCGAACTCGGCCGGCAAGAAGAACGCCGGTTTGATGAGATTGGCCGTCCACTCGGCGCCGACGTTGATCTGTGGCAAACGGCCGGAATCGGCCGCGCGCAAGTCGGCTTCGGCGGCTGCGACCATCGCGTCGGCCTGGCGCAGCAGCTCGTCGTTCGCGAGCGCCAGGCTCACGGCGCGGTCCAGATCGAGGGCGACAGCCTGGGCCGGCGGCACGATCGGTTCCTGCGGCTGGGCGGCGGCGGTTCCGCAAGGGAGAGCCGCTACGAGGGCCGCCGCCGCGGCGAGCAACGCGGGCCTCGTCTCGGCGCGTAGCCGCCGCGCGCGGCGATGATCAAGCTTGGTTCTCTGCGGGGTCTGCATGGAGTCCGTCCTCCGGGGTCCGGTTGGCGCGCGCCCGGGCGCGCAGGGGGTCGATCACGAGTTCGAAGACGAGGTCGGGCAGCCGCAGTACGGCCGTGGCGTCGGCGCCGTCGGTCAGGTGGGTCATCAGGCCGTCGATCGTGCCGGCGAGCGCCGCCGAGACGAGGTCGATGTCGATGTCCGGCAGATCCCCGCAAGCTCGCGCCCGCGCAAGCAGTTCGCGATCCCGGGCGCGCACCCGCTGATAGCGCTCGCTCGTGGTGGGCAGGCGGCGCAGCACGGAATTGCCGGCGAAGATTCGCACCAGCGCCCAACGCTGCGACAGGAAACGACTGGATTCCTCGAGCAGCTCGCGGTACGTCGCCAGGGGTGCCAGACCGCGCGCTCGAACGTCGGACTCGATCCGCTCGAGCTGGGCGAGTTCGCGATCGACGATCTCGCGCGCGAGGTCGCGTTTGCCGGGGAAGTGTTTGTAGAGATAGCCGACCGAGCAACCCGCCTGGGCGGCGACATCGTGCATGGTCGCGCCGTGGTAGCCGCGCTCGGCCAGGAGGTTCGCGGCCACGGCCAGGATATCCTCGCGGCGCTGGCGCCATGAGTCATCGCGAGAGCTGGCGGGGCGGTGCTTGATCATCTGTTCGCGGATCCTGTCCGATGTGAATCCTGATTCATGAACGACAATTCATGAATAATCATTCACGACTCGATACGCAAGAACAATTTGGTTGTGCCGTCGAGATTGTTGCTGGCCGGCGCCTAACGCAGCACCCGGAGCGGACTTGGCGGGCAGGTTGGTACTCAGCTCGCAAACGCATCGGTAACAGCAGGTTGCGCCGGTCAGCAACAATCTCGA
>Ga0334884_1000486_pt1 | contig 72752 bp, 63 predicted proteins | sample GraSluR1_MG_7_FD_207215 | JGI IMG/M metagenome (GOLD analysis project Ga0334884, IMG submission 207215) | Sludge microbial communities from methane-producing bioreactor in Wageningen University, Netherlands - Granular Sludge_12_05 R1 | ecosystem: Engineered > Bioreactor > Anaerobic >... | reverse complement strand
AACGGATTGAATTCGTTGATAAACCCTTGGATTTAGATTTTGCATGCACCCTGGACATATATTGCAGTTATACATTGGACCAGATACTGGTTGCATTAGGACGACATACGGAAAGAAAACGGAAACATTTTCAGGAAGGAGTACTATATCTGCCGGATAAGGGGTTGGATGTATTCTTCGTAACCCTGAATAAATCCGATAAAGATTACTCGCCATCAACTATGTATCGGGATTACGCCATCAATGAAGAAAAGTTCCATTGGCAATCACAAAGCATAACCAGTGTAGGATCGGCTACCGGGCAAAGATACATTAATCAACAAAACAATGGCAACCGGGTGCTTATTTTCGTGCGGGATTATAAAAAGGACGGACAGACAGCGGTTCCCTACACATGCATTGGTTTAGCAGATTATGTGAGCCATTACGGCTCTGCCCCGATAAGTATTGTCTGGAAAATGCACGAGCTCATGCCGGGGTTTGTGCTGAAAGAGGCAGTGACGGTGTGAGTTATTACTATATCGTATTGTTATGGATTTATTTACCGATAAATGATGTAATATGGACACGCAGATTTAGAGGAGGTAGGACGATGTCATTTTCGGAAATTAGTATTTATCAGGTAAAGCCAGATAAGACGAATGAGTTTGAAGCTATTATGAAAGATGCTGTTCAAATGATGAAAGGAATAGACGGTTGTCAATCTCTTCGATTTTTACAGCGTTCGCACTATATTAGGGATATGAATACTATTAAGGAGGGGCTTCAACCTGACAAACTTACTCGTATTGTAAAATGTGTTCGCTATGCACTCTACTCGGAATTCGATACAGATAAAAATTATGGTAAAGCTCAAAAACAGTTGTATGAAACTCATTGGAAAGCGATAGAAAAGTGCTTGATTGTTCCGCATGATAAAATCTTAGGTGAAGTAATCATTTAACAGTATAAGACCGACAAATTTCAATTTAGTGAGCAAGCACTTTCTATAATGAGCATATTGGGTATAATGAAAAATAACAATAACGAGTCTAACAAACCCTTAAAAATGATCGGATTAACAATTAATACAAGTATGTCCAAGTAAGGGCAGATGAAGAAAAGAAAGCCTATTCCTATGTACTGGCATCTTGCAGTATGCAGCGGAAAATGGTGATGGTCTGCCCCCTTGCTTTCTTGTTTATCGCGGATATTGATTACCTTGTTTGTACTGTGCCGGCATCTCCGTCGACGAAGATTTCCTGCCCGTCCTGAATGATTCGCATTGCCCCGGCGACATTTACCACGGCGGGTATTCCATATTCACGGGCAACGATGGAGCCATGGGAAAGGAATCCTCCGGTTTCCATTACTATGGCGCTGGCTTTTAAGAACAAGGGGGTCCATGCCGGGTCAGTGGAGGGTGCTACCAGTATCTCCCCGGGTTGCAGGCGGTTTCCTTCGGACGGGTGAGCAATTAACCTGGCTATGCCGGAAGCTCTCCCGGTCGCAGTTGCTACCCCTCGCAAACAGTCTCCGGAGCTCTGGCCGACCGGCCCTGAAAAGACCGGCTTTTCGCCGCAGATGATATCAGGAGCAGGAATCGTTTCTTTTTTCCGGTAGCTCATTTTTCTAAATTCCACCAGGGCCTTGAGCCCGTCACCATTCCACTCCGCACGCAAAATGGAGAATAGATCCGCCCAGGAACAGAAAAACACATCCTCCGGCTCATTAATGAGACCCTGGCGGCATAAACGGTTTCCCAGCTCCTGGGCCATTAAACGGTAAGGTTCCGTAGCCATAACTATAACCGACTTGGTCATCTCCCTTACCGCTGCACCTTCCTGAGCCGCCTTGATCCCCTGGCGAATCTCCTCCCGGACCTCGGCGGGGACAGTTTCCACCACCTCTTGCCAGGCCCGCTCAAACTGCAGCTTCTGCTGAACCTTCAAGTCGCCCGGCCGGGCTGTATCCATCGTATTCTTAATTATATCCATCGGATAAGTGGGGTCTTCCTTCCAGCGAGGATTGATAATATCCAGTTCATATACTGCACGGTGACCATATTCCTCGATAAAAGTCCGGAAAGCCTGCTTGAAGGGAGAACTTTCCGGCAGTTCTGCTTCCCACAAAATCGGGTTAAAAGCCGCAGTTGTCAAGTGCCGGTATGCAGCCTCATCCCCGCGGGCCAGTTGTGCCAGTTCCAAGAGCCGGTAGCCGTGATCGGCACTGGTTATGCCCGTCTGTCCGCCTACCATTAAGCCATTCAGAACCACAGTTGCACGAGCACCGAAGTATTCGTACAGCTTTTGCAACAGGTTCATAACCGGCATAGTGCCGACTGCAGCCAGGAAAGTGAATTTCTCGCAATAAGTCTTTACGATACGGCCAAGTTCAATGTATTTATTGTCAAACTCCGAGTCAGCTAGTTCATCAAATCCTATGCCGGTTACGGCTTTAGCGGAACGAGGAACTTCAGCAAAAATACGGGGCGCATCGGCAGCCGCCTCCATGACCAGATTCATCATATTCATACCGCGTCTCTGCCTTTCCCGTCCGACCTCCCCTGCATAAGGTTCAGGATCATCTATTGCTAGTTGGGGCTGGTGTCCTCCCCAGAAGTCATTAAAGAAATCGGGCAAGGTTCCGAGACAATCGTAGTAGGCCCACTGCAGAGCGGACATATTGCAGTATAACCGCCCGTTAAAATAACGTGAAAACTCAAATCCCTCCAGCATCTGGTATCCGTTGGCGGGAAACTGGGCATATTGAATAGTATCAATCATATTCTTCAGGAAGCGGCGCTGCAAGGGGGATATGACCATGGGTGCCGCATCCCGGTAATTGCCGTTTGACCATATGGCCGGCTGGTTTTTCAGGGCCGCAAATGTATATTCCGGCAAGGCAGTTACCGGCCTGGCCTGTAATAAGAAAAAGTCCCGGCCATCATTAGCCCACTCCACATCCTGATGTTGCTCGCATTCCCCCAGAGATTCGAAAACCCGCATCAGCAGCAGGCCCAATTTCTCAATTTCCTCATCGTTCAACACCTGCCGGGATGAGAGCTCATCGCTATATATGAATTCAGTGCCTCCCCCCTCGGCCAGCCGGGTGAAGCCCTGTTTGCTTCCGGTATCAAGCTTCAGCAGAGCAGGTACGGTATTCCAGGGCTGAGCATCAAGATAATAGCTATCCGGTTCCACTGCGCCATTTACTACCGATTCTCCCAGACCGAAATTGGCGTTGATAACCAGAAGATTCCGTCGTCCGGTCTGAGGATCGCAGGTAAAACCTACCCCGGCCGACTGAGCTGCCACCATTTCCAGCAATACAACCGCCGGCAGCACTTCATTATCATCCAGTTCCATCCTGCGCCGGTAGGCCACGGCCCTAGGAGACCACAAACTGGAGTAACAGCCTTTGATTGCTGCAAGTATGTTTCCCAGACCGCGCACATTCAGAAACGACTCATGAATACCGGCAAAAGATGCAGTGGCCGAATCCTCTGCTGAGGCTGACGATCTCACCGCAACCGCCTTATCAGCCAGCCTCAGGTTATGCAGCGCCGAGGATATTTCATCTCTAACGGCCCGGGGTATGGAGCCTGCTATGATTTTTTCCTCCAACTGCGACAACTCATGCGTGTAATCACTGAGGTTGGTGGCGGTTATTCTGCTTGCTATATCTGCAATATCATCGCCTAAATCGTTGTAGTTGATGAACTCCATATAGGCATCGGTTGATAGCACACCACCGGGCGGAACTTTAAAGCCAAAGCTGTCCAGCCGTGCCAGGTTCCAACCCTTCCCCCCCACTTGATTAGCTCCTGATTTAAAGGCCTGATCCCACATCATAAAGAATTTACCTGAATGCTTCCTCAAAACCCATCGCTCCTTTCGAAAAACCCAAAGCATTAACCAGTCTGCCCATAATTCTATTCTGATCGCTTCTCGTCACTCTTTATGCCATAAAGAACTATATCCACCATTTTGCTGATCTCCTCACGGAGATCAAAGCTGGAAGTATCCTGCAGCCATTCCCAGACTATAGTACCGCGCAGCAAATCAATATAACGAACCAGCCATTTCAACTGGACATCCGCCCTTATTTCTCCGGCCTCTTGCCCCTGCCTGATTATCTCAGCTATAATCCTACAGGTGCCCCTTTCTGGAAAATCATTTTCTGATTCCTGATTTTTGTCATAAGAATAATAAGAGGTTTTAAAGCGATAGGCGAGAACAATTCCCGTAAGTTCCGGGTTGATTTCCACCCAACCGTAGGCGTTGTTTAAGGCGTTAAGCAAGCGGGACCGAGTGTCAGGCAAGTTTTGCAGTTTTGCCAACACCTCCTGGGCCAGCTGATTGGAAATGCCTTTGACATATTCATCCGCGATAGCCTCTTTCACTGGAAAGTAGTTGTACAGCGTTTTCCGGGCCACATCTGCTTCTTCTGCAATCTGCTCCATGGTGGTATTGGCAAAGCCTTGCTGCTCAAACAGCTTTATAGCGACGCTGCTTATCTTCTGACGCAGCTCTCTTTTTTTTCGCTCCATTCGACCCTCACTGGATGGGCTTTTTATTTTCATTACTTCGCATCTCCCTAAAAAAATTTCTTAACCAACCCGAAGAAAACATATACACAATGTAAATATATACACAATGTATAAAAGAATTATACGCTGCTTCTGTCCAATTGTCTATGATTTTCTAAAAACTTGATATTACAGGAGTCGGGGGGAGAAACGTATACGGAGTGCTGATAAAATCATACCAGTTTTCAACTAAGGTAATTAGTGGGAAAAAGCCAGGGGAGACAGCCCCCCCGGTCCTTTTAACGAACTTTTTTACAGCGGGAATGACGGTATCCCGCTGCTATCGTTTTCTGATCAGTGGCTAAACCAGAGTGAAGCTGAAAAAATACTTGCCAAATATCAAGCAATAGCATAATATATGTTATATAACTTATGTTATATAACATATATTATGAAAGGGCGGTGCTGCTGTGGAAGCTGACACTAAATCGGCCCATGACCAAATAGTTTATACAGCTTTCGAAATCCCTAAACCGAAGAAATATACCATATAACCATGATGAATGGTTGATAAATGGGGCAGTTCGAAGGGGGGAACCCGGGAGGACCCACCTTTGAACGGGGAGGGGTTTAAGGTTGCTATCCACCGGCTAAGTAAAAGGAAAGAGAATGAGAAATGGAGTGATAAAATGTTCAGAAGAATAAAACATCTTACGGCCATTAGTTTTTTAATGATCCTGGTTTTAGCGTTGTCCACGACGGTTGTTTTTGCCCAAAATATTCAAGACACTGGCCTGGAAACCTTTCTTGACCATACCATGAATTCCAAAATGGAGGAATATCATATCCCTAATGCAGCTGTTTCGGTGGTAAAGGATGGTCAAATTGTATATAAGAAAGGATTCGGTTTGGCGGATATTGAGAATAACGTTCCGGTTGATCCTGATACTACTCTTTTCCGGATAGGTTCTACATCAAAATTAATTACCTGGACGGCAGTAATGCAACTGGTTGAAGATGGCAAGCTGGATCTAAACACCGATATCAACCGGTATTTGGATTTTGAGATATCGCCCCGGCTGGCAAAACCTCTTCACAATACCCTGGCGGAACCGATAACCATGACCCATTTAATGACCCATACTCCTGGTTTTGAAGATCGCCCCGACATGCTTTTCAGGCTTGCGGAAGATGAACTTATGCCTCTGCATGAGCATATCAAAAACTACCAGCCGGCCAGGATATTTCCCGCCGGTGAAGTTGCTGCCTATTCAAACTATGGTACTGCTCTGGCCGGTTATATTGTAGAAAGTTTATCCGACATATCCTTTTCAGAATATGTTGAGAATAATATTTTCACCCCTTTAAACATGAATAACAGCACTTACCGGCAGCCTCCAACATTGGATTTACCGGCCCGTATGGCCAAACCCTATAGATTTGTTAATGGGTCCTATACTGAAGCAGGTTTTGAATATATCCTGCTAGAACCAGCCGGTAGTATGAGCAGCACCGCCTTGGATATGGCCAATTTTATGATAGCCCATTTATCTGGTGGTACGTATAGCGGAGGCAGAATTCTTAACGAAGCAACAGTTAAGGAAATGCACCGGCAGCACTTCACCTATGACCCGACGCTGGGAGGCATGACGCTGGGATTTATAGAGGGAGTCTTTAATAACCAGGAAGTGCTTTTCCATGGTGGAAGTACGATGCTCTATAACACTGGCCTTTACCTGATACCGGAAGTGAATATGGGAATCTTTATTTCCTATAGCGGTGGCAATCATCTGCTTCATTCCGAGGTTTTTCAAGAGTTTTTGGATTATTGCTATCCCACTGCAGCTCAAATAATGGGAGTGCCCGGTGAAGGCAGCCGGGAAAGGGCTCAAAAGTTTACCGGTGAATACCAGATGAACCGGAAGAGTGTTACTACCGATAATAAAATTGCCGGCATATTAGCTGGTGGTATAATTAATGTTGATGCTGATAAAGATGGATATCTGCTGGTAACCCATGGCGGAGAAACCAATAAATTTATTGAGGTTGAGTCCGGTGTGTATCAGAATCTTCGAGAAGGAAGAACCCAGGATGCCTTTGGCCCATTTCATAGAATCATTTTTAAAACAGATCCTCTGGACAGGATAATGCTGACCACCGATGGACCCATGACCTATTCGAAAGCTCCAATTTATTCAACTCTGAGTTTTACAGCCTTAGCAGCACTAATAATTATCCTGATCACAATAATTTCGCTAATCTACTGGATAATAAGAATAATACCAGGCTGGTTTAAGAAGGCAAAAAACACCAGCCCCAGTTTTTCTGTCCTTGCTTTAGGGGTTGGAATTTGCACCAGTATCATCATCCTGATTCTATTTGCCAGCATGTTCTCTTCAGGCATTGATCCGGTATATCAACTGCCTGTGGAAGCATACATGCCGGCAGAAGGGAATTGGTTACTAGATCTTATACCGACCTTGATGGGGATTTTACTTTGTTTACTGCTGCTGCCTTTTACGGTGGTTGTCTGGTGGAAGGGATTTTGGGGCCGTTTTGCCCGGGTGCATTATAGTATATTTACCCTGGCAGTAATGGGATTGATGTGGATGCTTCATTATTGGAATTTGTTTATTTAGTATAACTTTTGTTACAAGGGGACAGGTCCCTGGTCCCTTTCCCCTTTGAGGGGCAGGGGATCAGGTCCGAGACTACTGAAAAAGTGCTGATACCTCTGTATAACTTGGATCCACCAGTGGCCTGAATAGGAGGAATTAAGTTGAAAACTGGGGAATTTCACAGAATACTAAATTATATAATGGGCTTCATATTACTAGCTTTATGGGTAAGTATTCTTGTAACATGTGGGATAGCCGGTGCTGTGGCATGGGCATTGGCAAAATTATTATTTGCACCGATAGGTGTTATATTGGTACTTGTTAATCTTACCTTACTGATTAATAGTTTAGTAAGAAAGACAGAAGCTGCTCCAAAAGCAATTTTACTCAGACGGGAATATTAGGAAGGAGAAAACCGGAATGAATTCAAAAGAAAGAAACACCAAGAGAATAATCATCACCAGTGTATTAACCATATTGTGTTCGGTTGCTTTTGTAATTGCCTTTCATGCAGTTATGCCTGCATCCGCCGATGTGGAAAAATTAGATAGTGTCCTGGTAACGCATTTTGGCTTTCCATTTGTAGCAGTCAGCTATTTTGCCATGTTATATACTCAGTGTACGGTGGTGGTCATATACTTCTGTAATAAAACCAAAATTTCAAATTTACAAACGGGTATTCGCTTCGGTCTTTCTTTTGCGTTAATCAATATGGTTGGAATGCAAGAGCTTATGGTTGAATCGTCGCCTTTTGCTCAATATGGATTTGAATATATAAAATATCAATTTTTTATGGGAGTAGGAGACGCAATCCCGCTTTTTATCCTATGCATGGTTATTGCGTTGTTTACCGTAAAGAATAGTGTCAAAGAGGGAAAAGTTCCCAAAATGAAAATGGCGGAAAAACTATATGCCATTGGGATTATCTCCATAAGTTTTCTGCTGGAACGGACAGTGGGCTATGAAACAGGTATTATTCAAAGCAACTGCGATATTTATATGGCTCCCTGTTATATCTGGACTGCCTTATTTGGTATCACTTTAGGTTGTATTTATACCATACTATATCCGGTATTATACAATGAACAGAAATGGATTCATGTACCGATTGGATTAGCTTTGTCTATCGGATTAAACTGGATTATTTTTAATAGCTTTATTGGATTAATAATGAAAGGCACTATGTCAGACGTGCTCTTAAGAAGCGGGTTGGATGTTATGGTATTGTTTATTGCTTCGTACATCATAGGGAGAATATTTTTTACCCAAGAGCATTTGCCAAAGATCAATGCATAATATAATATATGTTACATAACAATAATTATATATTATATACGAAAGAGGGGGCGTTACTATGGGACCCAAGATTAGATTTACCAAAGAGCAAATAATTGATGCGGCCTTGGAAATAGCCCAGACAGAGGGTATGGATAATATAACCATGCGCAAGATAGCTGAAAAAATGGGCAGTTCGGTAGCTCCCATCTATGTGAATTTCAAAAACATGGATGAACTGATTGAAGCTTTAATAGAGAGGATTATTAATATCAGTCAGCAGCTTTTAATGGAGGAGAGTACCGGAAACCCGTTTTATGATATGGGAAAAGCAAGTCTAAGGTTTGCCATGGAGTACAGTGTGCTTTTCCGGGATTTGCTCATGAAAAATTCAGGCTATATGCAGGACTACAATGAAAGAATGGGGCCTAAATTAATAAGAGAGATGCAAAAGGACCCTGAACTGGAAGGGTTTACGGCAGAAGAATTAAAAACCATATTATTGAAAATGAGGATATTCCAGCTGGGAATTTCGGTAATGGCTGCCAACGGATTACTTCCCAAGGATTATGAAATGCAGGATTTAATGAACATATTATCAAGTACAGCTAATGATGTGATACTATCAGCCACCCTGAGCAAGACGGAAATCTCGCTGAAATGACTTTAATCCTGCCCTGTGTCAAGGTTATATTAATGCGATGCATTTTGAAAGTAAAAAAAAGTGCAGTTTAGACAATTGACTTGCGCCTTTGTCAAGACCGCAGATTACAACTAAAAAATAAATCTTCATGTGATATTCTTTTATCAAAAAGCTCACTGTATTTTTAAGGGACTGTCCCTTAATACACCATCTTGGGACAGTCCCTGTTGTGTTGATTATCCTAGGATTTTCTGCAGATCTGCATCAGGTGTCGAAATCGGGGAAATGTTGAAGTTCTCCACTAAATAGTTCAGGACGTTGGGAGAAACAAAGGCCGGAAGTGTTGGCCCCAGATAGATGTTCCTGATACCCAGGTGCAGCAGGGTCAGCAAGATGCCGACGGCTTTCTGTTCATACCAGGAGAGAATCAAGGAAAGGGGCAGTTCATTGATATTGCAGTCAAAAGCTTCAGCGAGTGCTGCTGCGACACGAATGGCACTGTAGGCATCATTGCACTGACCCATGTCCATGATACGAGGCAGTCCGCCGATTTCTCCCAAATCCAAATCATTGAAGCGGAATTTGCCGCAGGCCAGCGTCAGAATCACGCTGTCCTGGGGTGTCTTGCGGACCAATTCTGTGTAATAGTTGCGGCCAGATTTAGCGCCGTCACAGCCGCCAACCAGGAAGAAGTGCTTAATGGCTCCGGTTTTTACGGCATCGATCACTGTGTCAGCAACCGACAGTACAGTACCGTGCCCAAAGCCGGTAGTCACCTGGGTTCCCCCGTTAATACCTGTCATTCTGTGCTCCTCTGTATAACCACCCAGTTCCAGTGCCTTTTCAATGACGGGAGTAAAGTCTTTCCCTTCGTCAATATGCACCATTTCCGGATAGGCAACTACCCCGGTAGTGAAGACGCGGTCATGGTAGCTGTCTTTTACCGGCATCAGGCAGTTGGTTGTGTAGAGGATAGGAGCAGGGATGCCGTCAAGCTCCTTTTGCTGGTTATACCATGCGGTGCCGAAGTTGCCTTTAAGATGGGGATAAGCCTTCAGCTTGGGATATGCATGGGCGGGCAGCATCTCGCCATTTGTATAAACATTAATGCCCTTATCCTTGGTTTGCTCTAAAAGCTGATATAAGTCGTACAGATCATGGCCGGTTATTACTATAAAAGGCCCTTTTTCAATAACCAGCGGTACGGTTGTGGGTACGGGTGTTCCATAGGTTTCCGTATTGGCTTTATCCAGCAGCTCCATGCATTGGAGGTTGACCTGGCCGGTTTCCATTACCAGGGGCAGTAGTTCTTCCATAGCCCAGTCCTCACCAATCGCAAACATCCCCTGGTAGAAGAAACGGTTGACTTCCTCATCAGTATACCCTAGGATCATTGCATGATAAGCATAGCTTGCCATACCGCGCAGACCGAACAGGAGCAGGGATTTCAGAGAACGAACGTCCTCGTCGTCATTCCAAAGCTTTTCCATATCATAATCATTGGTATCAACCGAGATTATTTGGCCCTGCTCCAGCAGGTTATTCTTCTCATTGCGGGCCGCCTTAGTCAGACGGGTTACCGTTTCATTGTCAAAGTTAACGTTGGTGACGGTGGTAAAGAGACCTTCCATCATAATACGATGTGTTGTTGCGCTGGGTTCGCTCACTCGTGCTGCACGGGCCAGGCCAACGAGGGCGCCGGTTAGTTCATCCTGCAATCTGGCGGTATCCGCCTGTTTGCCGCATACACCCGCTTTGCCAGTGCATACCCTTGATTTTGCGGTCTGCTCACATTGAAAACAAAACATATCTGACATTTAATATACCTCCATCCAATTTAGATATTTCTGATCATGCTGTTCTTTCCTTCTCTCAGGCATAACTTTACCATAACGTTATATATCAATCGGTTGCAAATGCAATGCAAACATGATAAATTTAACCACAATAAAAGGATGTGAGTTGTATATGACAAGCGAACTGGTAAATAGCGTCAGGTTGTTTGATGGTATCAAGGCAGATGATCTTTCTGACATGCTGGCCTGTCTAGGGGTTAAAAATCAGCAATACGATAAGAAAAGCATTGTTATACTGGCGGAAGATAATGTGGATCATGTGGGGGTTGTTTTGCAGGGGGCAGTTCTGATTGTGAAAGAGGACTTTGCCGGCAACCGTTCGATTGTGGATTATGTTGGACAGTATGAGGTGTTCGGTGAAGCTTTTGCCTGTGCTGGCATACAGAAGTCGCCGGTCACCGTTGTTGCCGCTGAAAACAGTGAAATCATGTGGATTCAGTTTCGCCGGATAATCAATACATGCTCCATGAGCTGCATGTTTCATGCCAAACTAATAGAGAATATGATGAAACTGCTTGCGGTGAAGAACATGCAAATGAATCAAAAACTGGAGATTACATCGAAAAGAAGTATACGGGAAAAACTGACGGCGTACCTTCTCGGGCAGGCCCAGGAGTCCCAATCCCATGATTTTACCATACCGTTGAACCGGAGCGAACTGGCAGATTATCTATATGTAGACAGAAGTGCCTTGTCCAGAGAATTATGCAAAATGAGAAATGAAGGGCTCATAGAATTTAACAAGAACCACTTTTGTTTGAGTAGGAACTAAACAAAAGGCAAACCTGTCACTGCGCCAAATTGCAGCCACTTGCGAAATATACCAGGTATAAGCTAAAGTCATGATTACACATACAGAAGGATATTCTCCCTGTCTTTTGATTGACAAAACACTGTCAAGAGGGTATATTTATCTATAATTCAAAATTGCAAAGGCCTTGACGGAGAGAGTAAGTTTCAGTCGAACGTTTCAGCGAGCCGGGGACGGTGCAAGCCCGGTACCAGTAGTTTGAACCCGAAAATCACTCCTGAGCTGCGAACCGAACGAGTAATCCAGTAGGCTTCGACGGTTTTCCCCCGTCACCGGGAACGCATATGATGGTATGTCGTGTATTAACGGGTGGTATAGCGAGTGTCTTTCAGGCTTTCGTCCCTTTACGGGATGAAAGCCTTTTAATTTGCCGGCGGATGTAATGGCCATATTTGTGGTAGCAGGATGCTCGTATCATAACCAGGACTGCACTATATTGTGGAAAATAATGGAAGCTACTGGAAGCGGCCAAGTACTGTGAGAGGCGCCCAGGGAAAGATTCGGCGCGCCTGGCGGGTAATTTTATCAATCATTCATGATTGGAGGAGAAAACAATGGCAACCAATGACATGGTGGAAATTCGCTGGCACGGCCGGGGAGGACAGGGAGCCAAAATGGCCTGCTTAATGCTGGCGGATGTGGCTGGTTTACAGGGAAAATTCGTGCAGGGATTTCCAGAGTATGGACCGGAACGTATGGGAGCTCCTATTACGGCTTATAATCGCATCAGCGACAAACGGTGTACTATACATTCCAATATATACTATCCGGACTATGTGGTGGTAGTAGATGAAACTCTGCTGGACAGCGTTGATGTTACCGGAGGACTGAAAGAAGACGGTGCAATCATTATTAATACTCCCGCATCGCCTCGGGAAATGCGGTCCCGGCTGCCGGAATGGAACGGAAAAGTCTGTACCATAGATGCAAGACGCATTTCGGAAGAGATTCTGGGCAGTAACTTCCCCAACACCCCTATGATGGCGGCCGCGGTTCAAGTTAGCGGTTTTTTGGATATCGAGCGATTTTTGGCGGATATAGAAGCATCATTTAGATACAAGTTCGCTGCCAAGCCCCAGCTTATCCCGGGGAACATGGCAGCACTGAAAAAATCCATGGAGGAGGTACAGCTAGGATGATACGGGCGAAGGATATCAACGAACGCACTCCCTGGCAGGATTTGACCCCCGGCGGGGAGATATATGAAGCAGGAACCGCACGGGCCTTCAATACAGGCAACTGGAGGACCAACACGCCTGTTTTTCACGCGGAAGCCTGTAAACACTGTATGCTCTGTATTCCATTTTGCCCGGACAGTGCTATTCCGGTAAAGGACGGGAAACGTTTGGACTTCGATTATATGCACTGCAAGGGCTGCGGCATTTGTGAAAACGTATGTCCCTTCCCGGCTATTACCATGGTGAGTGGAGGTGTTGCTCCATGAGCAGCCGTCTTTCCGGCAACGAAGCTGTAGCTTATGCCCTAAAGCAGATTAATCCTGATGTCATGGGAGCGTTCCCTATTACTCCCTCCACGGAGATTCCTGAATACTTTGCCAATTATGTGGCCAATGGCGAGGTGAATACTGAATATGTAACCGTGGAGTCTGAGCATAGTTCAATGTCGGTGTGTATTGCAGCCCAGGCTGCCGGAGCCAGATCCGTTTCTGCCACTTCATCCTGCGGATTGGCCCTCATGTACGAGCTTTTATACGTAGCGGCTTCATGCCGTCTGCCTATTACATTGGCCTGTGTCAACCGGGCCCTGACCGGGCCGATTAATATAAATCACGACTACTCTGACTCCATGGGAGCCCGTGATTCCGGCTGGATACAACTCTATGCGGAAAACAATCAGGAAGCCTATGATAATCTTCTCATGGCCATGCCTATCGGCGAGACCCCGGAAGTGCGATTGCCGGTAATGAGTTGTATGGATGGCTTCATTACCAGTCATGCGGTAGAGAATATGGAGCTTCTGGACACGGATATCGTGCGCAGGTTTATTGGCGAATATAAACCGGAAAATTATCTGCTGAAAAGAGAAAATCCGCTGGCGGTTGGCCCCTATGACATCAGTGCTTATTACATGGAACACAAGGTTCAGGAGGCAGAGGCCATGAAAGCGGCCAAGGCCCGCATACTGGAGGTGGCCGCAGAGTTTGAAAAGATTTCCGGCCGACGTTATGGTCTGTTGGAGGAATACAGGATGGAGGATGCCCATCTGGCACTGGTGCTAATCGGTTCTAGTGCCGGAACAGCCAAGGCAGTTGTTGACCAGCTCCGGGAGAATGGAGTAAAGGCCGGGCTGGTTAAAATAAGGGTATTTCGTCCTTTCCCGGGCGAGGAACTGGCCCGGGCGTTGGCGGGGACCAGGGCGGCAGCTGTCATGGATAAGTCCGAGGGCTTTTCGGCCAACGGAGGGCCCCTGTTTGCCGAGACCCGCAGTGCATTGTATGATCTGAAGGACCGCCCCTATCTCATTAATATCGTTTACGGTCTGGGCGGTCGTGATGTAAAGACCGAGGATTTTGTAAAAGTATTTGGCCGGTTGGCGGATATTGCGGCGACTGGCGATATTGGACCGGTATATACCCATATGGGACAGAGGTCAAAGGAGGAGATAGCATGAGCAGGGTATATAATCTGAAACGGGAAGCGGAAAAGCCGGTTCGTCTCACCGGAGGGCATCGGCTCTGCGCCGGATGCGGCGCCGGGGTGGTGGTGTCAGGGGTTCTGCGGGCTCTGGATCAGGAGGATCGGGCAGTGGTGGTCAATGCTACCAGTTGTCTGGAGGTCTCCACCTTTATGTACCCTTACACCGCCTATATGGATAGCTATATTCATTCTGCTTTTGAAAATTCCGCGGCAACTTGTTCCGGAGTGGAAGCAGCCTATAATGCTTTAAAGCGCCGCGGCAAGGTGGAAGGAAATGTAAAATTCATTACTTTTGCAGGTGACGGCGGCACTTATGATATAGGGTTTCAATCCCTGTCAGGGGCAATGGAACGCGGTCATGACATGGTCTATGTCTGTTATGACAACGAGGCTTACATGAATACCGGAATCCAGCGCTCATCTTCAACTCCCAATTTTACCCGCACCACTACCACACCTGTAGGTTCGGTTCAAAAGGGTAAAAAACAAAATAAGAAGGATCTGACCGAGATTTTGGTCGCTCATAATATCCCTTACGTAGCTCAAACTGCTCCTATAGGAAACTTTAAGGATCTGCACACCAAGTCTCATAAAGCCATCTATACCGAGGGGCCTTGCTTTTTAAATATATTGTCTCCCTGTCCCAGAGGTTGGGACTACCCTATGGAAAGATTGGCCCCGATAAGTAAGCTGGCGGTGGATACCTGCGTTTGGCCCCTTTACGAAGTAGAGGAAGGAGTCTGGCGTCTTACTTATATACCCAAGAAGAAGCTGCCGGTAGAAGAATTTCTTCGCCCTCAGGGCAGATTTCGCCATATGTTCCAGCCAGGCAACGAGTGGATGATTAAAGCAGCGCAGCAATATGTAGACCTGAAGTGGGAACGCTTGCTGGAGCGTACCAGTGCTTAAATCCAGGCCGCGATGAGATTGGAAATCAATCCAAGCAAAAATATGGTATGATAACTTGTAATAAGGAGGTTTTGCCTGTGGAACAGACCATGTTTACCAATGAGGTCATTCTATCCTGGCTCCAGTATTTCTCATCCAACGCCCCGATCAATCTGGCAAAACTAAAGATGCTGGACATAACCGGGAAGAATAAAAACCTTATCCCCACCGTAATGAGCAACCGGGCAGTGCTGGTCTTTACAGACGCCGGGCATCCGGATATCTTCTACGATATGTGGAATGCGGAACTGGGAGACTGCGATATCTGGTACAATGAGGGCTCAGATCCGGAAGGCCCGATCAAGCATGACAAAGTCTCAGACATGATCAACCGCGGGATCAATTACTCGGCAGCTATGTTAATTATTAATCCCAACGCTGCTGCCAATTATCATATAGGCATGGAGAACAGCCGTTTTGCCAGTGGCTCAGTTCATTATGTGTGCCGGGAGGTTCGGGCGGTTATAATGAACAAGCTTAATCTGGGGGACCAGGATAATATATGTATAATCTCAGGAGAGAGCATCGCGGTAGAGGCGGCCATTATTGCTGCTGAGGGCAGTGTGATTGCGGTGGAATATGATCACCGGGATCTGAATACCATGAAATGCAATGCTGAAAAATTTGGTCTGAACAATGTAATAATAGTTGAGTCTCTGGAAGACGGCATCCTGGATAAACTGCCGGTGCCGGACCAGGCGTTTATAGTGGGTTCTCCCCGGATCAGTACTGAAATAAAGAGCCTGCTAGCCGTCAATCCAGCCATGAGTTTTGTCATCTATACCTTGGACTTCGAAGTACTGATGTCTCTTCCTGCTGTTTTCCGGGAGAACGGCTTGGAGCGCACTGAAGCCATTCATATAGAGGTGTCACGAGTCAACAGCAAAAACATGGCGGAGCCATTTCCAGCTCCCTGGCTGATCTCGGCCAGAAGCGTTCAAGAGTAAGCTCCAACGCTAATCTGATGTTCTTATCCATACCAAAAGGGTCTACCGAATTGCCTGGTTATGCACTTTAATGATAGAGTTTACTGCTAGTTTAACCAGTAAAGCAAGCAGGATATAAATAGGGAACGAATAGATGTGTTCCCATTTAAGCAGCACATAAATATTGATTACTTTCAATAAGGGTTCTCCAACAAAAGTGAATATTGCTGCCAAAGCCATGTTCGCGATAAGATATGACTTCCATTCGGAAAAATATTGATAAATCAGCATATATAGTACAGGCAGCAATGTACAATTCATAGGTATGAATCGGGGGAACAAAGGTTCAATATCGTAGCGGTATTCCCACAAATTCAACTGGCAGCCTAATTCATCCAGAATAGTAACCAGAGTTGACATTATTAATCCATAAATAATAATTTCCAGAAGTCTCTTCTTGTCTACCCATCTCCACCATAATAACCAGGGGATAATCAATATAATTATAAGCAGCCAGAATTGCGGTGTAAATAATTCATGCTTAAGCCAATGCTGAATTTGGAATTGGATACTTATATTCTGGGCTGCAAGAACCTGATCAAATGTCGGGTTATTCTCCATCTCGCAGGGTCCTTTCATTAATTCCACGATCGGCAATGCTTATAAGCCAAACAATGTAATATTATAACCAAGCCGGACTGCCTTATTGTGTGTTTCATGCCCCTTGCTTATTCGTACGGGCGTAAATATAAAAGTCTTCAGGTATCCCTTCCTCCAATGGGTAGTTAGCATTGCGGTTATTTGGTTTCCATTTTTTAGCTATCTATTGGAACAAAGTGTGTCATTATGCCGTTACACTTTGTCACTGCATGGACGGCTTTTGGATTAGAGATAACTGCCTGATAGCCGAGGATGAGTTGGTTTGATGTTGGCACAGAAATTGCGACGGTATAGCTTTCGTAAGGGTATCTTATTATCTATAACAAATTATATGGGAGGTGAATTATAGAAGGGATAAAACCTGAGGCAGGAAAATACTTAATAAAAATTTTGAAGGACGGTGGGAAAAATGAGTGAACATGCACATCCCCCACAAAAGCTCTTGTAGTTATCGGTATTATTGTGGCATTCTGGCTATTGGTATCCCTGGTGATACTTGGAGCATTAGGTATTCATGAAGGTTGGCCAGCATTTTTGGCGCTACCGTTATTCTTTATAACTGGTGGCACTGACAAAAAACAACTAATAAACATTTTTGTGGGTGCAGTGGTCGGCTTACTATTGGCCGCAGCTTTAGCACCTGTTATTGGTATTCTGGTAACTGCTGCCGGATTAGGAGTTCAGCCCGCCATTTTAGCAGTAGTAGGATTAGTGGTATTCATTATCATTGCGCTTGGCGGTGCAACTCCAATCTTGTTTAACAATTTTACATTGCCACTGACCCTGGAGTTTAACGCTTTTAGTTTGCCTTACCGGATGTAAAATAAAATAAGGACAGCATCGGCAGCTGCCCTCATTCGTATAAGCAGAACCTTATGTGGCGCTCAGGTCGGTCTCCACCGGAGCCCCCTATCCTCCACATGAAGAAGAGTATTTTCAGTATTACCAAATAAATGGTGGGTTATTCCATTTACACAGAAGGATTTACACTCCCAATTACAGGTTCCGATTACCGAAAATCTGTTGAATGCCGCCGGAGCCGTGCATGGGGGAATTTATTATGTTTTGTGCGATGTAGCTGCTACTTATGCTTTCAGTACAGTTGTGGATAGTTATACTTTTTATGTTACCCATGACATTAATGTCTCAGTTTTAGCCCCGGCTTTTTCTGGTCTGTTAATAGCCAGGGCGACTGTGATCAAAGCCGGAAAAAGGCTGGGTTTTGTAGAATGTAAGATCTTTGATGCTGAAGATAATTTACTGGTGGTAGGCCGGGTTACCAAGACCATACTACCTAAACCAGATACCCTGCAGCTATAGAAGTCGTTATATTTGCTTATGACGCGCATAAATTAATAGCCGCAACAACAGTAGTGTACATTGACGATGCTGTCTTTTGAAGTTATACACCATCCACTGCTAGGAGTGCTTTTGATGCTAAAGTTATCTAATAATACTTATCTTATTGAGGGGCCCAATTGCGGTCAGTATCCGTACTCCAACTTCATATATATAGATGATCGTATTCAAACCCTGCTTGATACCGGATGGGGGGGTGAGTCATTAAAAAGCTTGGGTAATAGGGCGATTGATCTAATTATAAATTCTCATTTTCACCTTGATCATAGGGGCAACAACCATGCATTCCCAGGTGCCCGGGTTTGGGTTCATCGTCTGGATGCTCCCGCCATGAGGTCAAGGGATGTTTTTATAGATTATTACTTCGGCAGTTTTTCGAAAGAGAATGTTGATACATCTCATATTGAAGAATCTCCAGTACACAAGGAGTTTGAAGATAATGACTTAATATGTCTTGGCGAAGTTAACTTGCAGGTCATTCATACCCCTGGGCATACGCCTGGACATTGCGCCTTCTTCTGGAAGGATGAAGGAATCTTGTATGGTGGGGATATTGATCTTAGCAAAGGCGGCCCATTCTATGGCACTATGGCCAGTAATATAGATTCTTTCATAAGTTCAATAAAGAAGCTGAAGGATCTTAACCCCAGAATTTATGTATCCGCTCATAAGGGCTTGATAACAGAAGATATCACTGCTAGTCTGGATACATATCTGAACCATATTTATGAGAGAGAGGCGAGGATCCTTGATAGTCTTGCCATTCCCAGAAAGCTTGAAGAGCTAACTATGCAAAAGATAATATCAAGATCTTTTGGAGAACCGGAGGAATTGTACTATAAACTGGAAATGTACGGCATAGTCCATCATTTAGAAAGATTAATGAAATCTGGTCAAATTGTCCAAGATGGAGATTATTACCTTGGGGTAAAACCTTAGACATCCTGGAGAGGAATCTAAAGGATTATAGCCCATAAATATTTACAAAAAAATATCAAATATTTGTTGCAAAAAACCTGCTAGGTTGTCTTTTATTATTGAAAGACATTTTAAGGAGGTTTTTTGGATTTTTTGGATGGACATTCCCCGGTCCTTTTTTGTGCCGTTCCGGCTCAGGCCGCTGACGGGTTCCTAATCTTCATTTCACTATACCTAACCAAACGATTGTTAAAGGGAGGATTGCTGTGAAAAGCTCATTGAGGGTTTTAGCGCTGATGTTTTTATTTGCATCTGTAATGGTATTGCCAGTTAAAGCGGTTGTAATTCCTCATACCAACAACTTTCAACCGCCGCGCAGCACTAATTGGTGCTGGGCATGTTGTGATTATGTAATTATGAATCATTATGTCTCTAATCCCCCGAGTATGGAGGCAATTGTCCACTGGATACATTTTGGTCACAGTTTACAATGCAATCCCGACAACAACTGTCCGTATGATGCTCCACTGTATAGGGCGGCTGCGACCTGTGAAGCTCGCGATGCCTTAAACAATTGGGGCATTCCTACTTCACTGCAATCAAATGGACTCACCCGGACAGGCTTAAGATCTCAGATTATTAATGGTTCTATGGTCTGGTGCCGATTTGGACCGAAATCTGGCATGGGTCATGCAGAATTAGCCGTAGGGTGGAATGATGGAATATTGGGCGAAAAGGTGATTTATTTTGAACCCAATGACGGTGATGACCATACGACCAGTTGGTCTAATTATTCCAGCGGAGGTTTTTTAAATCCCAATTGGAACTGGACACACAGCATATTTGATTTTAGTCGAAGAAGGGGTGAATGATGATGAAAACAAGAAATATCAGTTTATTTACCCTTGCCTTTACTAGTCTATTTTTGCTGGTGTGGGGGGTTGCATATGCGGTGGATTCATCTCAGCAAGCTAAGGCCTATGCGCATAAAATATTTCCGCAGCTTATGCAGGATTGTTCAAACAATATCGCTGACTACTATTATTTTAGCAATGCGGACGAAGCTAAAACCGCGTACCTGGGTGAACCGGTTGCTGTTTATTCCCTGAACTCTTTTGATCCCCAGATGAGCTTGACAGAACAGGCCAAACAAGTTTGTTGGTATGCATTCCCGGTTATAGTGAATGGAGAACCGGTTACCGATTTTAAAGTTACTTTGGTAAATGGAGACTGGGTTTGGGATTTTGGAGGATCATTGAATCCCATGCTTGATCAAGTAGCTTTTGAAAACAATGTTAATCCCCGGGATTGTAGGGCGGTAATGCTCGGACAACCAGGTCCCATCTATATTGTTGCCAATGAGGATGGTAAAGAGGTCGCAGTCAGGAATTATAAGAATCCGGAGTCTCTTGAACTGACTTATGAAGAGGCAGAAGATATCAAGATAAAATTGGATGCTAAACAAATCCTGGAAAAGAGCATAACCCCCGAAGAAGATATTGTTGTCGGACCGGCAGATTCCTCCTCCAGCTTCAAACAAAATGCCAGCGTTTGGCAGAGAGTAATGAACTATTTTGAGTATATAGCGAGGCGATAAGATGCATCCCGCCTGGTTGCTGCAGTGGGCTGAAATACTTAATAAATGAATCCAGATCTTGAGTAAAAAGCTGCCGGCCACTTGCACCTGCTGCAACACCAGTTAAATCACTGGAATTCCTCAGACAAGTCATACAACAATGATAGTGCCTGCCATATTACCCAATGATATACTGATAATGTGATAAATGTTAAAGTAATAAGTTGTGTATGAGGAAAGGAAGGGGGTTTAGGATATTTGCCAGGCAAAGAGCGGAGCGTATCTAAAGCCGCTCGACAAATAAGGGTCAGTGTGATTCTCCCCTGGGTAACAGTATTGACGGACAATTTGCTGAATGCCAATTTGACTCCGGACAGGTTTTGATTGTGCACGGAATACGGGGGCCAATCTTCCGGTAAATTAATCCGATAATCATTAGACTCGGGCGCAGGTAACACGGGATAGACTTCAAAGAGGGGGACAAACAATTGAATTTTAATTATACTGATGAGCAGCTTATGTTAAAGGAATCGGTGAGGAAGTTTTCGGAGAAAGAGATTGCTCCTATGGTCAAATGGATGGAAACTGAAAAGAGAACTCCCCGGGATTTGATTAAAAAGATAAAAGACCTGGGCTGGTGTGCTATCCAATATCCGGAGCAATACAGCGGCACAGGAAATACCTATGTTGAATATGTTATCATGCAGATTGAGATGGCAAGAGTTTATTGCTCAACTGCCTGTACCATCTCAGTCAATGGCATGCTGGGGGCGAATATCTCTAAATTCGCCACCGAAGAGCAGAAGCAAAAATTTCTTCCCGAGTTGCTTCACGGGGAAGGAATCGGCAGTTTTGCCTTTACCGAAGCATCAACCGGTTCGGATCCCAGTGCACTCAGGACAACCTGTGTCCGGGACGGGGATGAATGGGTTATCAATGGAGAAAAGGTGTTTATAACCAATGCAACCATGCCGGGTCTAATGGGGATATTCTGCAAGGATGTGGAAATGGACGGCAGGTGCACCAACATCATCATACCCAAGGGCATCGAAGGATATTCCACCCCAAGGATTTATGACAAGATGGGTATGCATGGATTGGAAGTCTCCGACGTGGTATTGGACAATGTAAGGGTTCCTTATGAAAACACCACCGGTGGTGAGGCCATGCGGGGCAAGGGCTTCCAGGTACTGCTCGGTTCCACCCAGATTGGCAAATTGTCGGTATGTGCCCAGGCTGTGGGTATGGCTCAAGCAGCATTGGAGGCGGCGGTTAATTATTCCAAGGTGCGGGTACAGCGTGGCAAGCCCATAGCCAATTTCCAGACCATCCAGTCTTTGATTGGAGACATGGCCACCGACGTAATGGTAGGGCAGCAGATTGTTCTGGCTACAGCATTCAAAGCCTCCGAGGGGAAAGAACTGGCCGCTGATGCTGCCAGAACCAGACTGTTTACTTCTGAAGCTGTTCACCGGGTGGCCAGCAAAGCTATGCAGGTAATGGGGGCTTACAGCTATACCACCGAGTTCCCCATTGAGCGCATCTTCCGCGATGCCAAGCTAACCGAGATCTATGAAGGGGTTAATGAGATTCAGCGCCTCATAGCTTCAACCGACCTGCTGAGATAAAACAATCCGCCGGGCCAGTTGGCTAAAGCAGAGCATTTCCGCATTCTGGGCAGAGGCTGGCCTGGTCGATTTTAATGTTTGCAGGGCTATGAGTTTATATTACATCCTATAGTTATCATGCATGGAAAAACCTCAAACGTCGATTTCCTTGCCAATTATTAACTCCCACATATTTTTGGTTGCTTTATTCTGATGCAGACAACCATAGCCGAAAAACCTGATTCCCTGAGCGGAGCAGGCTTGTTCAATAATAGCTTGGGAATAATATTTTTCTGTTTCCAGCTCTACTTCCTGCCAGTCTGCGTCAGCAGCAGTTAAGATATCGGAAGAAATGCCACAGACATGTATGACACCGCTATGAGGTATCCGGGCCATATCATGAAAAAAGGGAAGTATTAATTCCTCTGCCATTTGCCGGCCATTTTTTCTCCCAATTAAGGACAGTCCGGTGAGGGGATCACTGTAGGAAATGACTTTGGCTCCGGCGTTCATGGCTAAAGTAATATATTCCAGCAGGCTTTCTTCATAACTTGCTATAAATTCCAGCAATACATTTTGCCTTTTCCGCCAGGCCGAAAATACTCTTTCAATGGGAAGTAATAGTTCCAATAAAGAGAATGGCCCGGTTATGTTTAAGCAGGGAGTATACTCTGAAGCATCTATCAAACTTATAGCCTTTATGATCTCAGATAATCTGCCCTGGGTAAAACTCAACGGCGGTAATTCCGATAGTTCTTCAATGGAACGGAGATGCTGCCCCTCGGTTCTCAATCCAAAGATATCATCATAACCGATAAGCTTCGCACCGTAAGCCTCTGCCTCTGCAACATAATCGAAGGGCAGCATGATTAAAGGAGTATTGAGTGCCCTGGCTAATTCAACGGAAATTATGGCCATGGGAGCCGCCTCCAGGTAAGCGGCGGGGAATAAATCTGAGTGCTCACGGCAAAACTCTTCCGATAGAATATCATGGTGCAAATAGCACTTAAAAGGTTCAAAGATCTTATACATATCCAGCTCCTTAACTCACAGCTCAAATTTAATGCCAGAAACCATGATTAGTAAGACGGCCAGTTTAAAAAGGGGCTGTCCTTAAACAGCACAGCCCCTTTTGACTCCTTTGTTGCGGGTGATATTATTTCCAGCCATCATATTCTGCAACATTATCAGCGGTAATTAAGCCGATGGGGGTCCAGAAAATATCGGCGTCTATTTCATGCCCCTGGGTTGCTTTTAAGGTCAGAATCAAACCTGCTTTACCGAAAAGGTATGGACTCATAGCAACGGTGCCGTCCAGTTCACCGGCAATAATCGACTGCCGGGCATTGTCTATGAAGTCAATTCCGCATACCACTACCTGATCTTTTTTATTGGCAGCTTTTAATGCTTCCACTACTCCCAGGGCCATATCGTCATTGGCACACATAATGCCTTTTAGATCAGGATTAGCCTTCAGGATATTGGTGGCTATATCATAAGCCTTTTGAGCATCCCAATCAGCAGCTTCCACCGCCACTACTTCACCGCCATTAGCTTCAAAACCTTCAATAGCTCCTTGTTTCCTTTGCTCACTATTATCAGAACCAGCCTGCCCCTGGATTACCGCCACCTTGCCGGAACCGCCGATTTTATTCATTATGAATTCTGCTCCCATGCGGCCTTGTTCTTTAAAGTCAGAGGTAACAAACGCTTCCACCACTGCACCGGCATCTTGGGCGGCATCGGCATCAATGTTGGTGCCTACTGCAACTACCTTGATACCTTTACTGGTTGCATTTGCTACGCTGGGAACCAGATTATAAGGGGTCATAGCAGAAATGGCAAAGGCATTATAATCTTTGGCCAGCAGAGTATTAAAGGCCTCGGCCTGTCCGGCTTCATCTGCTTCATTTGGTGCAGCTACAACATCTACCTGTACTCCGTATTCTGTGGCAGCGTCTTTGTAACCTTCTTCAACTGTTACCCAGAAGGGATTGGTCATGCTGAAAGCAATCGCCCCGATTTTTTCTCCATTACCCATCTCGGGCAGCGGAGATAATGCTTCCAGCATTTGTGCTTCGGCATCTCTTAACAATGCGTTTTCGATAGTAGACACCGGATCTTTCGCCTGTTCGGCTGAGCCCGGGTCTTCCTTGCTGCATCCCGCTGCCATCATGGAAATCAGCGCCAGACACATTACTAACCTTAGGATATTTTTCATGGCTATCTCCTCCGTTCTATTTTTTTGACATACTCTTGTAAGTATGATCAAATCAAAGTTACAATGATCTGCCGGACATAAAGTCTTCGATCATCTTAACATCAGCCTTTATTCTCGGGCCTAACTGGGTGCATTTTATTGCCGCGGCTGCCGAAGCAAAGTCCATGGCTTTTTGTTTTGTCTGTCCACTGGCAAAATAACTGTAAATAAGCCCTCCCAGGAAGGAGTCGCCGGCGCCGGTGGTATCCACAGGCACTATTTCAAAAGGCTTGGTATTAATGATTTCAGTATTATCCAGCCATGCTGCACCGTCATCTCCGGCTGTACAAATCATACCCAGCTCTAACGGATATTTGTGATAAAGAGCAGCCATGGCTTCTTCATAATCCGGTATCCCGGTAAGGCTGTAATAACTGCTTCGGCCGGCTATAAACAGGTCAGTAAGGGAAAGCATTTCCAAGATTTCTCCGTCTGTTACCCCGATACTGTTCATGAATTCAGGCGGGCATTGCAGGCAGAAAATGACCGGGATGCTGCTTTCCCTGCAAAGCCTGGCCAGGGCAATAGCCGGTGGGGAAGGAAACATATCCGTATAAAACAGGTCCACCCCCTCCAGCATTTCCGGCCTAATCTCTTCGGCCTGCAAGTTCATGATGCAGTCGCCCATATTGGCTAAAATAGTGTGTTCTCCATTAGCGGCAGCAAAAATATAGGTATGCATGGTTTGGCCGGCAGGAACTGTTATGAGCAGACGGTCATCGACACCGTCATTGACCAGATCTTTTCTATATATCTGGCCAAAGCTGTCATCTCCGATTTTGGCTATTTGCCTGGCATTTAACCCTAACTTGGCTAGGGTCACCAGCATATTGGCACAACTTCCCCCGGACAGTAACTGCTCACTGCCAATTAGGGCGAATTCGTCTGCTGTGGGCAGGCTGTCACACTGCAGAACCACATCCATAGCAGCCGTGCCCAAACCCAGAACAGTTCTTATCATTTTATTACCACCCTCTAATTTTTTGGGCGGCCCCATAGACGAGCCGCGTTTACCATTGCCTCCACGTTTTCAACCGGAGTCTGAATGGGCAATGTACAGCCGCTGCTTAAAGTATAGCCCCGGGGAGTATCCATGCACTTTTCAATACATTCCTTTGATTCTCTCATTACATCTTCCACACTGCCCAAAAGCATGGTCTCCACTGGCTTGACATTGCCCTTAAGAGCAATTGTTTGTCCGAATACTTCTTTTGCTTCTGCCAAATCCATGGCATTATCTAAACTAATTGAGGAAAAGCCCAATTCCGCCATGTCCTTCCAGATGGGTTTGCTGTCGCCGCAAATATGTAAATTACCGGCACTGCCAATATTTTTGATCTGCCAATCAGCCACCATCTTCAAATAAGGTTTGACAAAAATCCTGAAATACCTGGGGCTGATTACGGTACAGGAAGCAAAGGAATCTCCAATGCTGCAGCCTACTCCATATTCCCAGCAAGCCGACATATAATTAATCAGGTTTTGAGTATTAACCTCCATGATTTTATGTACGTACTCAGGATTTTTCCTCATATCTCTTAAAATATTGTCTGCCCCGCGCAAAAGCGAGGCACAGGTCAGGGGACCGCCCATCCCGCTGCCGACTTTTACTTTGTCGCCCACCATCTCCTGCAAGCGAGCCACCGCCTCAATACACAGCTTCAGCCGCCCGGTTTTTTTCGGGTCTACCGGTTCCAATTGCGCAATATCATCACGATTCCTTAAACAACACTGAGAAATTTGGGGCCTTTCGTCATCTGTATAACGGAATTGACTTCCCATCGCTTCCGCAAAGCCATGATGATCAGGACTCACACTTACGCTGTCATAGCCAAAGTACTCAAAAGCCCTGGCTTGTGCTTCCGCCGCTAGTTTAGGGTTATATAAATATTCCTTTATACTGATGCCGGTGGACCAAATAACATGTTCAGCAACCATGGGGCTGCATGGTATCCGGTCATAAGCCCGGCCGGTTTTTATCGCCCGGGAACGTTCCACCGGGGTCATCTCGTCTTTTGGTATCACGGCTGTTTTCATCTAGCTCCTCCGCTAATTATTTTCCCATCTGCTGTATCTCCAAAGCCAGGGCTATGTTCTTCATTAGTGCTTCAAACTGCAGTCTGCTGCTCTGTCCCTTTGAATAGTACGCTAATGCCTTATTGACAGCAGGGTGGAATTCGTTACCGCTGTTTTTGGCTGATTTTCCCGCCTCGATGCTCTCTTTGAGCCAATTGGCATTCTTTAACCTTAACCCAATTTCCATATCGTTAAATATTAAGCAGCAATTATCTTCCGCCAGTTTTTCCAGGCTTTCTCCCGCATATTTCCGGTCCAATGCAGTTTCTTCCCGGGCAAACAAAAAACCGTCATAAACCGGCTTACCGGTACCGGAAACGAGAATGTTCCCTGCGTGCAGGTAGGCCAGGCTGTCTTTTGCCGCAATCATATCCTTGAACCCAGAGGCAATTAAGATCCCTTGTCTCCGGGCAATTTCCGGAAGATCGCTGGAAACCCTTCCTTCAAAAAATCCTCCCAGGCCGGCAGTTACCACCAGGCTGGCCTGGATTTCCCGGGTTATGGCCAGTACTGCACTGGCAGTACAAAAACCGCTGATCGATGTATTATTGCCCTCTCGAAGCTTACGGCTATCGATTCTTGGTAGTTCCATTTTTCTATATACTAAAAAAGAATCCAGGTCGCCAAGCATCGTCTGGCCCTGCCACAGCCAGACAAAGCCAACATTATCGGGGGGGTCAGGGAAATAGGCTTTCCAGGTGCGGGACAATTCCGCATCAGTTAAATCGGAAATTCCCTGACCAATCAAGGCTGTTTCAATCAAAATATCAATAGTTGCATCACTCAATCTCGATTCTATTCCTCTCTGCTGCGCAGTTCAGAAACCACGACGGCGACCAGTATTATCATGCCGGTGAATAACTGCTGGTAATAAGTGGGGACGGTCATCATGGTCAGTCCATTTCTGAGCACTCCCAGGGTCAGGCGGGCAATAAAAGTACCCAGGATAGAAGCTCTGCCTCCCTTCATGCTGGCACCGCCTAATATTACCGCCGCAATAGCATCCATTTCATAAGTTGCACCGGCTAGAGGCGCTGCGGAGTTAAGCCTGGCGGTCATAATTAATCCTGCCGTTGCTGCGCACAAAGCGGAAAAGCAGTAGATGCTGGTTCGGTAATAATTGACGTTGACTCCGGTACGACGCAGAGCTTCCCCGTTCCCCCCTAAGGCCAGGCTGTATTTTCCCCACAAAGTATAACTCATAAGAAAAATACCTAGAATTACCAAGATAAACGAAAAGAGTATGGGGGGATTGAGGGGGCCAATTGAACCTGTTCCCCAGAATTTGAAGCTGGCCGAAAAACCATAAATAGAAACCCCCCCGGTTAAAATAAGCGCTAATCCCCGAGCTATGGACATTGAAGCCAGAGTGGTGATAAATGGATTGACTTTTATATAAGATACCACCAGGCCATTCACCAATCCAAATAAAAAGGCTGCCAGATAACCCAGGAGTATAGCCGAAAATACTCCTATGTCAGCTTTCATGGCAACTGCCATCACTACACCGCTAAAGGCAGCCACATTACCCACCGATAGATCAATACCGCCGCTGGCGATTACAAACGTCATGCCAACCGCCAGCAATATATAAACAGAGCTTTGATCTAAAATATTTCGGAAGTTCTCCCAGGATAAAAAGTATTCCGAAGACAAGCTTAAAATTAAAATCAAAGAAAGTAATACCCCGGTAAGCAGCAGCTGCGGAAATAGTCTTTGCAGCCTGATACGTACAGTCATTAGTTTTTGCTCCTAAAATTACTTGTATCATCCAGGTCTATTGCTCCTGTGATCATAGCTACCACATCCTGGGGATTAACCTCCCTGGTTTTCACACAAGCTACTACTTCTCCCTGGCGCATAACACAAATACGATCAGATATATTGAAGACCTGCTCCATATTATGACTGATAACTATTACCCCAAAACCCTCTTCAGCCAGACCTCTGATTAATTTCAGAACAGCAACTGTTTCTTTCAGTCCCATTGCCGCAGTAGGCTCATCAAAAATTAAAAGCCTGCCCCCTTGGTGAATAGCTCGCGCAACAGCTACCCCCTGTCGCTGGCCGCCGCTTAAGTAACCGACAGCGCTGTGCAGGAAGGGTATTTGAATCCCTAGTTGCTCAAGCAGACTCAATGCTTCTTGCTGCATTCTTTTGTCATCCAGGCAGAAGAAATATTTCCGATGTTCTCGGCCCAGGAAAATGTTGTTGGCAATATCCAAGCTATCCACTAGTGCTAGATCCTGGTAAACGGTGGAAATGCCTGCAGCCAGTGCTGTTTTGGGTTTTAACTTGGAATACTTATGCCCGGCAATTATGATTTCACCCCTATCAGGGGTGACGGCCCCGGATAATATTTTTATAATCGTACTCTTGCCTGCACCATTGTCACCAACAATGGCCAGTACCTCGCCCGTATAAGCATCTAAATCTATAGCTTTGAGTGCTTCTATATTGCCGTATCTCTTTTCAATTCCTCTAACCTGTAGAAATGGTTGAACCGAAACATGCGACATATCTCGACCTCATTACCTGAATAATTTCGCTATATTGACAAATATTTCACAAAACAGCCTTTATGCATTTGCAATATAGAAATTCTAGTCTAAAGTTAATAAATCCTGCAAAAAAAATCATATAACTTATAACATTTTGTTATATATAAACGTGAGAGAATAAGCAAGAATAATCCTGCTGGGTTGTTTATAATCAAACCCGCTATGATTGCAGACTTCGCCTAGGTTTCCTTACTTTGGTTGGGAGGTATAGAAATATTTTGCTAGAATTATATATATATGAAAGGTAAAGCCGGCAGCCGCTTGAAAGTTTGTTGGATTGATTTAAAGTAGTGAGGCTGGATACATTAGAACTATTGTAAAAGCCGTCTCCGGATTTGTCTGGCGAGCTTAGTCAAGACTCTTATATCAGATATTAATTACGTAAATGCGTGGCATTCATTAAGGGGAGGGAATAGCCGTGAATAGTATATGGCAATACAAATTTAGGACACCTTTAATAGAAAAAGCTGTGCAAAGGAAAGAACTGCTCTTCAGGGTTAAAGATGAATCAACTATATATTTAATAGAAGCTTCGGCAGGATATGGCAAAACCTATTTTGCCCACCAAATTGCTCAAAAACAAGACACACCTGTGCTCTGGTACAGTGTAGGAAAAGAAGATAATGACAGCCGGGTTTTTATACAGGGGATAATAGCCGGTTTTGAACATATTACCGGTGAAACTGAAATAATCATCAAAACTCCTGGAAACAGGCTTTTTCTATCCGCAGAAATTCTCATTCGTTATATAAATAAAAAATTCAAAAGCGGGTTAACCATTGTTCTCGATGATTTTCATCTGATAAGTAATCCTGATACCCTGCGGCTTGTAACCTATATGCTTGATGCCAGCAGCGTTTATCAGATAAACTTTGTGCTGACTTCCCGGAACAGAATAGAGTTTGCCGAAGCTAAGCTTATGTCCAGAGGAGGCATGACCAGGTTCTCGGGTGATGAACTGCGCTTCACGGAAGAAGAACTAAAAAGTTATTTGGACGCCAGAGAGATTGAATATACTCAGCACAAGATAAGTGAATTATATTACAGTACAGCAGGCTGGATAGCTGCCGTTAATCTGATATTGTTGTCCGACCGGACGATTAAGGGCGATAACATAGCAGATATGTCTTCCCTGGCAGATTATATTAATTTGGAAATAATGGACTCATTATCTCCGGAAATGAGAAGTTTTTTAGTCAATACTTCCATACTGGATATGCTGGAGGCAGATATTTGTGATGATTATTTACTTATAACCAACAGTGCAGAGCTTTTGGAAAAGCTGGAGAAGCAGCATTTTCTGCTCTATAAAACCGGCGACGGAGTCTATAAAATACACGATATTATCCGGGAAAGCCTGAGAGAACAGATTGATGATCATGAGCAGCTTTATGCCCGTGCAGCACAGACCTATATCAACCAAGACCGCTCTCAAACCGGTATTGATTACCTGTTATCAGCGAATCTCCTGGAAAAAGCCGCTGAACTCATGGAGCGCTATGTGCCAATGCTGATACGCCAGGGAAACTGGCCGGTAATTAAGAACTGGATGTCATATTTCGATGATAAGCTTATTTACCTGAACGGGTTTTTGTGCATATTGGCAGCCGAGTTGGAGATATATAATTTTTCCATATATACGGCTGAGAAGTATCTTTTAAAGGCCAAGAGTTTGTTCGAAGAGAAAAGGGATCAGATCGGCTATGCTCGCTGTTTGAATGTTGAGGCGCGTATTCTGCGTTCTCAGGGTAAGTATAAAGAGAGTATTGAGAAACTGGAAGATGTTATGGAGGTATTGGCCGGGGAACGTTTTGATATATCCACGGAAAAGGCTTTATCCTATTTATTAATCGGCGAATTTGACAATGTGGAAAAAACACTGCAGCAAGCTTATGAAAAAGCTCTGGATAATATGGATAATACTGTAATAGCTCATATTGCAGCTTGTATGGCGCACTTTAATTATCTTATAGGTGATTATGGCAACGCTGTGTCATTGTATAATAAAGTCGCATCTTTATCTGATAATGACTTATACATTATTCATTCCCAGAGAAACTGTTTGGCCAGCATTTATCAGGACTGGGGCATGCTGGATAAAGCTCTTGATTTTGCCCGGGATGACATTGCGGTAAAGGAAAGATATAATCTTTTAGATACTTTGCCTTACGCCTATTATCAGTTGGGGCATATATATGTGGATTTAGGGCAGTTTGATATAGCCGAACAGTATTACCATAAAGCCATAGCGACAGCCGACGAAGTAGGAGGCGAAACTTTCTTCAAGATACTAAGCAAGATGCTTTTGGCTCGATGTTACATTAAACGAGGAAATATTTTCCGAGCCCGGGCAACTTCCAGAGAGGCGGTCCAGGAAGCTATCAATGAAGGAGGATATATAGAAGCTATGTGCTGTACCCTTATGGGGGTTACTTTCTTGCAGATGAATAAGCTGGCAGAAGCTGAGATGTTTATCGGCAGGGGCAGAGAATTAATAGAGAATGTCCAGCCCAGGTATTTTCTTACCATGCTATATGGTGCCCTGTCTCATATAGCTATGAAAAAAAAGGACTATGAAAATTTAAATATATACGGAATGTTGTATATAGATCTGGCAGCATCGAATAATTTTCTCCAGATGAGTGTAGTTTTGTACAAGATATTCCGACCGGTAATTGAAGAACTTCCGCAAGAAGAGTTCAGCTTTGCTCATAAAGCATTTATTATGGAGCTGGATGACCGGTGTAAAAAACCCGGTCTAATTTCCAAAATAATTAACACGGAAAAGCATATGGTTGCCTCCAGCCATAAGAACCTGCAAGCTATGCTGGATTACTCACAGGAAGTACCTTATGTAGTAAATATGTTTGGCCCTTTTGAACTCTATTACCGTAATAACCAGCTTGGTATCAAAGGCCTGTTTTCGCAAAAGGCTAAAGAGCTGCTGACACTTTTACTGCACCGGAGCCAATCCCTGTCAAAGGAAGAAATAATTGATAATCTCTGGCCAGATACTAAAAGCAAGAATATAGACAATGTTTTTCATGCTACATTATATAATTTGCGCAAAGGTTTGAAAAAAATAGACCCTGAATATGAATACATTACCTATGAAGACGGTAGGTATTATATTGAGAAAGGGGTCTTTTTCTGTACACCAAGCTACTATGGTTCTGATTTAATAATCATGGCAGACGCAGACAAGCTAGGGAAACAAGAAATAAAAACCATGTCGGCCATTCTAGATTACTATAACCGAGGTTACTTATACAATATAGACAAAGAATGGGCCGAAAAGAGCAGAGCTTATTACGAATCGATTTTTGAAAAAGCTGCTATTCGGGTCAGCCGTTATTGCCTTGTAAAGGACAAAAATTTAGAGGCAGCCAGAATACTGTACAAGCTGGTAGAACTGAATCCCTATATGGATGAGGCTTACTATCTGCTGATAAAAGCCAAAATGGCGGAAAACCAGCACCAATTGGCCAAACGTATATATGATAATTATGTCACTGTAATAAAGAATGAGATAGATACCGGACCTTTGGAGAAAATATCCAAGCTATTTGCTAAATAGAATTTCATTTTTTTTTCAGTGCCGTGAGGTATACTTCATTAAGAAAAAATATTGTCAGTTAATTAAATGAGATTTAAGGAGCAAAGGTGATTAAAGTGCTCAGTAAGTAAATATTTCACGTTTTGCAGAGATGTTTTGAAGGGAGAAAGAGTCTCCAGGAGGCAAAGCAGCAGATTTTTATAACTTTGATGTACTATTGAACAATAAGGGGAGGGAATCTATGAATTGTCAAAATTGTCATACAGAAGTGGGGCCCGAAGCAGCGTTTTGCATATATTGCGGAACTAAAATTGCGAAATCAGAAGAAACTCCTTTACAGGCTGACTCAGAATACCATGGTTCTTCATCAGTAACGCATGTGTCTCCTGCAGGGGTGGAAGCAGCCGCAGTTCAGAATCATACAACATATGCAGATATGGGGGATCAACCATTAGGAGTTGGGAAATACCTGCTGATGTGGTTGGTTGCATCTATCCCAATAGTCAATATTATTATGATGATTGTATGGTCGGTAAGCAGCAAAAACAAAAACCAGAAAAATTTTGCCATCGCTGCTTTGATTTGGTTTGTAATTATAACTGTACTTACAGTAATGTTCACAGCAGTTTTAGGTTTGGTTTTACCTGGCCTTTATCAATATATGTACTAATGTTGACGAATTAGCTTCGGTTATTACTGCTTTATTATGGAAATTATGCAATCCGGCCAGGGAGTTGAAAGCCCCAAAAAAAATGGCAGAGAATCAGCGCCGCTAGCCAAACGTATATACAATAAGTATACCGTGCTTAAAGAAGGAATGAACAGCGAACTTTTGGGGAAAAATAACCACTCTGTTTACCGAGTAAAATTTCAGTTTTTTTTCAGTGCCGTATTATATACTCCTTTCAAATGAAAGGAGTTTTTTTATGCTCAAAATACTTCTGAGGAGGGAAAGAGATATGGGTAAAAAGGGTAAAGTGATAGGCGCCCTATTGTTATTAGTTTGTTTTGCTTTGTTGCATTCAGGCTGTGCCGGCAATGCGGATAAGACTATTGAAAATGTCGTAGGAGGGTTGATGGAGGCGGAAAATAAATCAATAGAAGCTGAGACCGCGTCGTCTGAGAGTTCGGAGGACCATTCTGCCATGCAGTCTTCGGGGTCTGAGCAAGAGGAGCAGGATTCGGGGAATGGTCTAGTTCAAACTAATGGTTCTTCAAAGACCATCCCTAAAGACTATCCGAAGGATTTCTGTCCCATCTACGAACCTTCAACAATTATTGATGTACAGCGGATTCAGGTAGGGAATGAAGGGCTGCTGAATTTTATTATCACGTTTGTGAGTGAGGATGATGTGTTTACAGTTGGAGACTTCTACAAGCAGCTCGAATATGCAACTAGTGAGGTTAGCTTGGGTGATGTGTTGTGTCAGGTGCACATGAAAAACAAGCTTAAGAAAACAAATGAAGGCACTGTCTCTATTGAAAAGACGAGAGACGAGTATGCATCCTATGCTGATCAGGGTTTCGAAAGTTATACCTCCATCTTGGTAGAAGTGTACTAATAAGAGCCGGAAGCAGGGGATGGTTTTTTGCTTGGATAAAAGGATATTGACCTCTGGAACCTTCTCAGGGGTTGAAATTAAGGAGGAATGCAATATGAGAAAAAAGAGCAAGATGTTTGGCGTACTTCTATTATTAGCCTATTTTACACTGCTAATTAGCGGCTGCGGTGGCGGCAACCCTGAAAAAACTATTGAAAGTGTTATAGGAGGGCTGATCGAGGCGGAAAATAAAAGTATAGAAGCCCAAAAAAATAACGATATGGAAACTAGTGCTGAATCAAAGGATGATGCGGCAGATACCGAGTCACCCAGCGGATCAACTTCGACATCAGCAGGCAAAACCGTCAGTCATTGCGAGTGGCCATCTAACATTCCCGGTTACGTACCTCAGCTGCAAGGTGATATTGCTGCAGTAGTAGAGATGACTCCTGAAGAAAATGCTAAGGCAATAACTATAGCTTATGAAAACGTTAATGATAGCGGCGCGGATGCTTATGAAAAAGAATTATTATCCAAGGGATGGACCATTGATTCAAAAACTAACATGGGAGAAGCCTGGATGATAATTGCAGGGTATAAAGATGAAGCCCGTATTAACGTTGGCGTTGAGAATGAAGAAAACAGTGGAATGATTACCTTAACAATATTATATTAATGGATATATTTTTTAATCAGGTAGTCTATTATTCGGGATATGTTATTCATAGTATAAAATAGCATGGTAATATCATCTGCTTGCAGAGAAGAGGACTTATTTGGGAAGTAGGGATTCAATATGAAACAATTAAAAACGATTGCGATTGCTGTTTCCTTAGCTGTTGGTTTAATGGTAATTTCAGGCTGCAACTGTGACATATTCAAAACACACAATTTTGGATTTAACAGTGATATTGAGAGGGGAAGTTTCATATAATTGGAGCATTTATGGAAACAAATAAGGGAGGTAAACAATGGAAACAAATGAAACAATGAAAACAAATAAAAGCAGTACCGGTCTTGATTCAAACATTGCAGGGCTTCTTTGTTACCTGTTCGGATGGGTTACTGGACTGATATTCTATTTAGTTGAAAAGGACAACAAAGCAGTTAAGTTTCATGCTATGCAGTCTATCCTGGTATTTGGCGGCATTGGTATTATTTACGTCGTTATCTCTGCATTTCAAGGTATTCTGTGGACGTTATTCTGGCGTGCTGGAGGGGGAGCACTTATGGCATTGGCGGGATTTTTGGGCATACTGACTACGATAATCCTGCTTGCTTCACTAATTCTCTGGATAGTTTTAATGATTAAAGCCTATCAGAATGAATGTTTTAAGCTTCCGTTGGTAGGAAGTATTGCTGAAAAGCAGTTGCAGTAGGGCAAGGGGGGCCTCTTGCCTACCTTAAATTGTTGACATAATATATTCAAACAGCCTTTCGGCATCATCCCTTCGGCATAGCTCCAAGCCAGGAGTCAACCGCTGCTGATCCGGCTGCCACGCCGAAGAGTATGGATTCCCGGAGTTGCTTGCTCCGAGACTCTTTGGCGATAATTTAGCGGCTGCCCGAGGGGGCAGCCACCTGTTTGCTATGGTTTGAAGTAATAGCTTATTACCGTATCGATCTTGCCGGCTGCTATTTGGAATATGTGACTTTGGCTTCCCGCAAAGCATTATTCCAATCTACCTGACACCCCAGGTTTTCACTTATGAACCGCAGCGGCAGCATGGTGCGTCCCGGCGGCAATATTATAGGAACCACCTCGGGATTGTCGGCATCTATCAGTTTTGCCACCCCATTGACCCGGGCCGTGTTCTGGCCAATCCACAATTCGATCAGCGTGGTATCATTGCTAATACTGACTTTTCTCTCCGCCGGGTCCCAGTCCAGAGAAGCTCCCAGAGGAGTTGCCACATAACGTATCGGCAGCAGGGTGCGGCTGTCCTTGATAATCGGAGCTGTATCCATGGCACTGGCGATATCATTAATATAATACTCGGATTTATCAATATAAAAACGCAAAACCGTTGTAGTTTGGCTGGAGGAAGGGGGATTAGTGGCAGCAGGCGTACCGGTAGTAACAGCGCCTAAAATATTGCTGTCTGTAGATCCCATACCATTGTAAGCTGCTACATAATAATAATACTTGGTACCGGGTTCCAAACCGGAATCACTATAGCCACTCCATCCCGGACTACCACTATCATGTATATTGCTGAAAGCAATCTCGCCTTCTTTCTTGCGATAGATGTAGAAACCGTTTTCATTGGTAGAATTATTCTGCCAGCTTATATCAATTCTCTCATCGGAAACCGCAACCGCCGTCAGCAGGGTAGGCGCCAAAGGTTTAGCCAGGGGAGTGATGCCCAAGGTGGCAGCTGTAACAGCATTGCTGAAAGCTGAAGAACCAACGCTGTTGTATGCAGTAACTACATAATTATATGTGGTCTCGGGAATCAAACCGGTATCTTGATAGCTGGTTATATTGGCCCCAACACTGCCAATGCTGGTGTAAGCAGCCGCGTTTTCCAGCTTGCGGTGTATGAAAAAGCCGCTCTCATTTGCAGATTGGTCCTGCCAGGACAGACTTACTGTATCACTGGTAATAGCGGTAACTGTCAGGTCAGCAGGGACAGCCGGTTTGCTTAGTATTGGTGTTATCATCTGCAGAATGCTGAAAGCAGCGCTATCATTATAATAATAGTTGCTTACCGGCATAGGCGGGAAACCAAGAAATTCTGTCCTGTTTACCTCTATCTTTAATTTTCCCTGAGTAGTAGTGGTGGAAGGTACTGTCCAGGTATATGTGCCTGGATTGCCGCTTAAAACATCCTGTGACACCCAACTGCTGCCACCATCAGATGAATACATTATGTTGACCGAGTTGATTGATCCGGTTGCCTCCCAGGTAATATCATAGCTGCTGCCGGCAATCAGTTTCAATCCGGCTGTCGGAGTAAGGATTTTAATATTGGTATCCAGCAAAGATGTATGCTCAGCTCTCGCCCCAGGCACACTTGTGAATACTATTCCCAACACCAAAACCAGGGTCAGTAATTTTACTAGATAACTCTTCTTCAAGCCAATACCTCCTTTTCTGCCCATACACAATATTTTAGTAATATTCCCATTTTATCACATTTAATTGGACTTGCCTGTTTTTTAAAATACAATCAGAGCTGCCCACTAAATGGCCATGAGAGCTCACTGGCTGGATAAAACTGCGGCGGCAGGAAAGGTTTCTATACCAAACTATAAAGAAATTCCCTGCAAGTTGCGAAATTTGGCTGTGGATTAGGCCAAGGGTACATGATAAACTGAATTTGGTAGATATTATCTTATAAGCCGGTTCCTACCGGATTTGATTGCGGAAATGTTGGAAATGCTACCTAAAGGAAAGAGGTGTGTGCTTATGAATTTCAAGCTGTCGGAAGAACAGGAACTGATCAGGTCAAATGTACGCGAGTTTGCTTTGAAGTACATCGAACCAGTGGCCGAGGAGATTGATAGAAACAGCCGCCAGCCGGTCGAGGTATTTGAAAAGCTGGCAGAACTGGGTATGATGGGCATTTCTTATCCGACCGAATACGGCGGGGGGGGGACGGAATTTCTTACTACCATGATAGTAACCGAAGAATTAGCCCGATCCTGCGCTGCTACAGGTTTTCTCCATGGCTACAGCTTCGGTCTGATCGGACATCCCATAGTAACTTTCGGCAATGAAGAACAGAAGCAAAAGTGGATGCCCGGTTTGGCAGCCGGAAAGCTGACAGGAGCCTTTGCCCTGACTGAACCGGGAGCAGGGACCGATGTCAGCGCGGCCGGCAGTTCCGCGGTAAAAAAGGGCGATGAATATGTATTGAATGGGAGCAAGACTTTCATTACCAATGCCATTATCGCCGATGTTTTTGTGGTTTTCGCCTACACCGACCGCTCGGCCGGAGTCAAAGGGATGAGTTGTTTCCTGGTCCCCAAAGGAAGCCTGGGACTTATACTGGGCCAGCATTTTGAAAAGATGGGAATCCGGGGCTCCCAGACCTCGGAAGTAGTGTTCAAAGATTGTGCCGTGCCGGCTGACTGTATGCTGGGCAAGGAAGGGGACGGCTTCAGAATTGCCATGAGCGCCCTGGATGCAGGCCGAATAGGTATGGCTGCCATGTCTACCGGTATAGCCCAGGCCTGCCTGGATGAATCAGTCAAGTATTCCAAGGAGCGGGTCCAATTTAAAAAGCCTATTGCCAGTCAACAAGCTATTCAGTGGTTTATCGCCGATATGGCGGTTGACATTGATGCAGCCCGTTTCTTTTACATGAACGCAGCCTGGATAAAAGACCAGGGTAAGCCCTTTAGTCTGGCGGCTTCCAAGGCCAAGCTTTTCTGTTCAGAATGCGCGGCCCGGCATACGACCAAAGCAGTGCAGATTCAAGGCGGCTATGGTTATATGAAGGGAGCAAAGGTAGAACGCCTCTACCGCGATGCCAAGATAACCGAAATCGGTGAAGGCACGTCCGAAGCCCAGCGCATGATTATCGCGGGTTCGGTACTTCGTTAACTATGGCCTGTTCGACTGGTCAACCAGCAGACTAAAAACCGGATGCCGCTAATAGGTTTGCAGTTCGGCTTAATTATATGTCTTGGTAACAGACAGTTTGTCTTTTCGAACCAGGCAAACAAGGATGGCCCAGGTTATTAAGCCCATAGACATATCTTATTTTTTAGTCTTCATACTTAACATGAACTAACTGCATTTTTTAAGAATTGCAGCTCTGGACTTCCTGGCTGTACCTCTCTATGAGCACTATCAGCCCACTGTTGCTAACGTTACACCATCAATTTTTAGGATAAGTTTTTTACTCCAAGTTGAGAAGTGTTCTTAGCAGAACGATCCGGATAAGGCAGGCGCCCGGGAAGGAATGTATTATCCGGTCGTAGATGTAAATGCTTTATCATTACCAAGATGATGATAAGCTGGTTGATTTGCTGTGTACTCCCGGCGGGAGAGAAGGACAATTAATTAAAGGAGGAGTCTGGATATGAGCAATACTGTAGTGGCGGGTACCAAAATTCCTTGCAGAGTCAGTCGGACACTTGATGTGGGAGACTTTTCTATGCTGCATCAGCTCACCTGGTTTAATATGGCTGTCCATAGCAATTCGGAGTATGCGAAAAATACCTGGTTTAAAGAACGTTCCCTTGCTGCTCCGGTAATATTTGTGGTTGCAGATGGCTTGGTCCATCATGCCGATACAGTAGCCTATCTGTTGGAACAGGACGGATATGAAATCTATGCCTATGTGGGCATCGATAACGTAAAAATTACTACCCCGGTTCTTTTTGGTGATACCCTTACTGCCGAAGCCGAAGTAGTTGATTTCCGCGCTACCAAGAATCCCAACATGAACTTACTGATTTATCGGAACAAATGCTATAATCAGCGTGGTCAACAGGTTATTGAGTACCAAACCACAATGATGGCCAAGAAAATGGAGTAGAGCCCCGGACCAGGGTAACGGGGACGGTTTGGGACCACCTGCGCTAACGTCCCCGTACCTGCACAGGCCTGCAGTACCATGACACGCCATTTTAATAGTTGCAATAAGAACGCCGGGCATTTATTAACCTGCCGGCGTTCAGTTTCATTTATTACATTCCGCTTAAGGTTTATATTTTCCACTGTATAGAAACATGCTCACTTGTGGCCTGTATTTGAGTAACCAGCGCATCCATTCTTTTGAAGCTATATAGGATTAAAACTTCGGCTACATTTGGCCGCCGTGGTAGAAAAGCGGCAACGGCTTGGGATACACAACAATTCTCCTTCCCCTATGCCGCCGTCGCCGTTATAGTAAAAAGGGTACGTATATCAGCGCGCCCTCCGTAATCTCCCTTTTTTCGACAAAGAGAAACGGCGGCATACCACCATCCCACTATACAGAGACAGGCAATAACGATTCATGGGTAAAATATCTTTGAGATTCCTCACCCTACCATTCGAGCAAGTTTTTTCCGATACACATAAACCGCTGCTATCATTGTCAAAATCATATAGCCTGCCATAATCAGCCAGCCTTCTGTAAAGCCTAATAAACCCCCGACAGAGGGGTCCATGGCAAAAACTTCACCGCGAATTTGGCTTAAACCATAGGTATTGGGAATCGCCATCGCAATCGCTTTTAAGATGCCTGTGGCATATTTTATGGAAGCGGTTGCCCCGGAAAGAAACCATAGTATGATCGTTGTCGCCATTGTGAATACCGCCGCTCCACTGAAACTGCCAACCAGCAAAACGACAATTACGGCAAAGAATACATAGATTATCCCTAAGACCAGTAATGGCGCTATCATACCGGGTATAAACAGCGCCAGATTAATCCCCGTAAGCAGCCAGATAAATACCGCATTGATCGCGGCAGTTATCGTTCCGGCAAAAAGCGCCATGACAACCCTCGCCAGCAGGGACGACCATATGCTGTTAGGTGATAATCTGTACTCATACAGCGTATCATAGGTTTTTTCCTTAGAAAATAAATACAGCATATTGAACATGGCTCCAAGCAGGAAGGCAAGCAGAAAAACCGCCACGGCAATAATATCAAACCAATGTAATTGTGTTTCAACATTGAGGACTTCCTCAACTTCAATCTGCAAATTTGGATCAGTTACGCGGTAGAAATCCAGTATCCCTTCGGTCAGATACAGCCGCAGGTTTTTTGCCATATCGGTATTGTAATTGTTAAAGTGATATTCGATACTTGTGTTTTTCCCATTTTGCAGGTCGGCGCTGAAGTTTTCACCGACAACGACCACACCGTTTACTTTTCCTTGGGCATATAGGTCAAACGCCGTATCATAGTCTGCTTCAACTTCTTCAAAATAGGGGTTCTGCCCCAAGGGGGAAATCTGGCTGAATATGGATGTTTCAAGCGTTGTACCGTAGGTTCCTCTGTCCTCATTGACAAAAGCCAGCTTCAGTGCTGTAAAATTGCCGAAGGTAAGGGCAAAGACAATGAGAATGATCGTCGGGGCGATGATTCCCGCCACAAGAGACTTCGGGTCGGCTTTAAACAGTATAAATAACTTTTTTAATTCCGCTGTAAATACTCTCATCATCTGACCTCCTCACTTCGTACCCATCTTGTATAGATAACAAGAATCAAGGAAAATGCTGCAATAAATGAAATGCTTAAAAAGGTAAAACCGGCAGCGAGATCAACATTACCATTGAAATAGCACCATCGAACAACTTCTATGGCGTAAGTCGCAGGGTTTATGCTTCCCAAAGCATTGGCAATATCTCCGAAATAGGAAAGCGGGCCGAAACCGCCGCCGCCAACCCAGAGGGTCAATGCGGTCGCAAGGGATATTAAAAAAGCTGTCAGCGTCGATTTGATATAAATACCTATGCACATACCGGCACAGACAAATATGCCGTAAACCAGGAATAAAGAAAGTGAAAATGGCAGTGCGTGGACAGGTAACGCTTTGAAAATCAGGAAAAAGATCATGAGAAATATCAAGCCGGAAACAAAGCATTTGATAATATTGGCAATTATTTTGCCTGTTACCGTAATTCCCGCAGGATAGGGCGAAAGTTTCAGTAATTTCGTCGTTTTATTTTCCCATTCGCTGGTCATGGATAACATACCGAACAGAAGCCCTGAGAGCACTAATCCAAACACAAAAACACTTACTCCAAATCCTGTATCCCAAGGGATATCTTGTTCATACACCGTCGTTTCGGCAATGATAACATTTCCACCGTTTCGCAGCGAATCAATATAGCTGACCAACGCGCCGTCAAGCCGGTTTCTAAAATTTTTGGTCATGTTTTCATTGACATCGTTGATATAATGGACAATATTCCCTGTAATCTCGCCATTTTTAAAAGAAGGCTCTTGGTCTATTACAATTAAATTGCTCTCGGCATTGGTGGGTGGTACAGCCTCGGCAGCGGGCTGTAATTCCATATACGGCGTTCCATCCGGGGCTTGGTAGCTTTCCATGGTTTTAAGAAAATCACTGGACTGTGTGTCCGGGTATACCTGAACCGGAAGCATAATCCCTCCTGACAGCATCAGCCAGAAAGCGAATAAAAACAGAAGCGGAGAGAGAATCGTCACTAAATTGAAAGAGATATCCTCTTTTATACATTTCAGCTCTTTGCTGATAATACGAAATACGCGCATCGTTCTCCCTCCTAATCTCTCAAAATTTTTCCTGTGTGGGCTAAAAACACATCGTCAAGGGTCGGCTTATGCAAGGATATGTTTTCAAATTCAATAACATCTTTCAGTTTATCTAAAACCTCCGCTAAATCCCGCTCGCCCCTGGGAGCATGGACAATGATGGTCTTAGCATCATAAGAAAAATCACCAATTTTTTCTTTTATCAAATCTTCCGGTACGGCTTCCTTCATCTTTGGGGTTAATTGGATTGTTCCTTCGCCAAGGTCTGATTTAAGCTTTGCGGGAGAACCCGCGCAAATCAGCTTTCCATGATCAATAATAATGACTTCATCGCAAAGAGCATCGGCCTCGGCCATGACGTTTGTGGTCACAAAGATTGTTTTATTGCTGTCTTTCAGGTTACGGATGTACTCATATATTTTGTGGGTGCTTTGAACATCCACGCCTAACGTTGGTTCATCCAGAAGCAAAATTTTGGGGTCATTGAGCAAAGCTCGGCCAATTCCCAGTCGCCTGCTCATTCCTCCTGAAAAATTCTTCACCGGCTCATTGGCGCGTTCGGTTAAATCCACAAGCTCTAAAACTTCATCAATCCTCTTGTTGACATCCGTAAGATCAGAAAGATATAGGGAGGCGTGAAATGAGAGATTTTCCCTTGCGGAGAGTTCGGGATAAAGAGCCGTGTCCTGGGGAAGCAGGCCGATGCGCTTTCTTACTTCCTTGTAATCCTTTACAGGGTCAAGACCGTCTATATGAACCGTTCCGCTGTCTGGTTTATACAACCCTGTGATAAGATTGAGCATGGTTGTCTTGCCCGATCCATTAGGCCCGATAAGACCATAAATCCTTCCCCGTTCGCCGCGAATAGATAAATTATCTATTCTTTTTACTTTGCCAAGCGTCTTATTTACATTTGTGAGCAATACAATGGCATTGCTTTCAATATTTGTCATGGGTATCACCTTTCCTTTCTATGTGTGCATGAAGAACAATTAATTTTCAACGCTCCCTTGTAAAAAAATATCAACGATTGCTTTAGCAACCACATCAGATGTCACACTGTACGTTAAAAAGAAACCGGGATTGTACATTCCCCTTATAAGCGTCAAAAGCAGGGCCGATAGAAGTGCAGGGTCGATATCAGCGCGAACAACGCCTTTGCTTTGTTCTTTAGAAAGCAAAGCTGTGATCAGGCTTTCTTTCTCCTTTCTGGCAACGTCAATCTTTTCCCACAACTCCGGCAGACTATTTTCTAAATCATACAAAAATTCTCTGTCCATTTTTGTATAGATCTTTGAGATAATTTCAATACCCTGCTTTAGCTTTTCCGGTAAAGGCAATTCCGCTTGAATCAACTCGGACATTGCCAGCTCCGCATTTTCCAGAAGCCGCTCAATCACCCTGCTCGCTACAACGTATTTGCTGTCAAAGGTTTTATACAAGGTTGTCTTGCTGATATTGATTTCTTTGGCAACATCGTTCAGGTTCAGATTTTTATATCCATACCGAAAGAGGAGCTTTTCCGAAGCGTCTAAAATGATTTTTTCCAATACTTCCTTTTCATAAGCCATTGTCATCACCTCCAACCACAAAATGGACTAAATGAACTATATGAGTACATTTTAGTCTAAAATATTTTTCTGTCAAGCTCCTTTCTAAAAAAGCAGGAAAAACATATTCTAAAGTAGCTCATTAAAAAATCCGTACATTTACAAAGGAATAAGCGTAAGAACAAAGTCCGCTATTCCTTGTAGGCGGTCTTTTTTTCTGCCGTCAGCCGTCGCCGTTCTTGTTTCAGCATGTCGATTTTGGGGAGTTTTGCCCCGGAAAGAACACGGCGAAAAGTAGCCTGTGCCGCCCGGTGCAACTCAATGTCGGCCTCATGCTCCGCGTAATATTTCCGGCTGTACTTCGCCGCCTTGTACCCGTCAAACACGGCGCGGGTTTTTGCGTAGTCAACTGTCGCCGCCATCAATTCAGCGTTGGCATTTGCCGCCGCCTCAATGCTTTTGATTTTATCCGAAAAGGCATGAAAACGGTCTGTGGCCTGTGCCGTTCTCTCCGCAAGCTGTTCATATTCCAGCAGGTTATTTTCCTGTAAATATTGAAGCGTCGCGGCCAGCTGTTTCAGATTGAATACTTTGGCCCACCGCTCATAGGCCGGGCCTTTTCCGGCTCTCATTCTCGATTGAATATCAATAATCAGATTAACCTTGCGGGGCAATCCAGCCCGGCCTTAGGATGGAGCGGTTGAATATTTGAGATTGTCGCTTCGTTAAACCGGATGCTTTTGCCCAAATCGTCACGCATAGCTTCCAACACGGGCCGCACTTTGAAAAACCGGGGGATATTGTCAAGCGCAACAATTCCCTTTTCCTTAAAAGCGGCAACGGCGTTTTTACAGCCGTCTATGATGTTCTGCTTTACCTTGTCCAGCCGTTCCCGTAAAACAGCCACGTTTTTTTCCATTGTACTGACCGCGCTTTGCAGGGCGATCTTGACGGGGTGGGCCTGTTCCCGCGCCTCGTTCAGTTCCCGGCGCATGGCGGCAAGCTCCGTGACCGCCGCGTTTAACTGTTTTTCCATTGCGCTCACTTGATTGAGAACGGCAAGCAAATCCTTACGGTCAGGCACATTGTTGGCCTCCATGATAGCCAAAAGCTCCTTGACATGCTCATTTTCCATGAGTGGTATGGCATTTTGTTCTGCCACTTTACAAATCAACCTCCTTTCACCACTTCGGGCCAATTTGGCCCGAAGCAACGGCCCCCACAAACAAAGCACCGCCCCTTGTCCAGTGGGCGGCGCTTATGTCAGGTTGGTAGTCCGTTCCGGTTTTTTTATCGTTTGTACCCTTGTAAAGAACATATAACTACAAGTAATACATAAAGTACAAAATGGTTATTGACCCAGTGAGTCACTGTCCTTTATAATTGGGCAAAAGCTTCTTTAGGAGAATAGCGATGATAATTGACACCCATGTTCACGCTTACCCTACTTCGGATGACAGCAATATGACGCTGGAGCAGATTGTTGAGCAGGCAGTGAAAATAGGACTTGATGCAGTATGTATTACTGATCATGATTCCCTGGCTATAAGGGAAAGGGCCAGGGAGTATGCAATGCAGGCAGGTTTTCCTATATTTGTGGGAGCAGAAGTCTTTACTTATGAAGGTGATGTGCTGGTGTTCGGTTTGGATAAACTTCCTGGTCGGAGAGTAAAGGCTGATTACCTGCTTGATTTAGTACAGGAAAGCGGGGGGATAGCCGTAAGTGCTCATCCTTTTCGTACCAACAACCGGGGGATGGGAAACGCAGCCCGGCGACACTGTCTGCATGGCATAGAGGTGTTTAATGGCAGCACTGATATGATCAACAATCTAAAAGCTGTTACTATGGCTGAAGATATGAGATTGCCCCTGCTGGGAGCCAGTGACGCGCATAAAGTGGAAGCTTTGGGTAAATTCTCCACCTGGTTTCCTGACGGTATGCGTAATGAGAAGGACTTGATCAAAGCCGTCAAGCAGGGGAATGTTTATCCAGTAAGATTGACTGATAAAGGGTTTGAAAGGATCAACCCGCAGATTATAAAGAGTGCGTAGATCCTTTCTTTATTTTTCGGGGGAGGGGATAAGCTATAGAGATATTATGATCTTCGGATGATAACATCAGCACGAATTGCATGCGAAGGATAAGAGATAGGAGGCGTTATTGTCAATGAAACATAAGTTACTGGCAATGTTAATGATTTTGGTCTTGGTGTTCGGCCTGGCCGGCTGTGGCGGGTCATCTGATGCTGATCTGCCGGCTCCGGAGGAAAAAATAGCAGCTGATTTAGCCGGTACCACCTTAAAGGTATTTGCTGCTTACGGCGGAAAAGATGAGATCTTCCAGGCATTTGAAGCAGATACCGGTATCAAGGTTGAATACCTGGACATGTCATCTGGTGAAGTTTTGGCCCGTATCCGGGCGGAGCAGGGAAAACCTCTGGGAGACATTTGGTTTGGCGGTGGAGTTGACAGCTTCATTGCCGCTCAGACTGACGGTTTGCTGGAAAGCTATGTGTCAAAGGAAGCCGAATTTGTAACTGACCAGTATAAAGATCCGGATGGATATTGGACGGGCATATCACTGGTAACAGTGAGTTTTATTGTAAATACTGATCGCTGTGCGGAGCTGGGGGTGGATGTTCCTCAGACCTGGCAGGATCTGCTTAAACCCGAGTTTAAGGGTGAAATACTAATGCCCAATCCCTCCATATCAGGTACTGCTTATACCATACTGAGCGGAATTCTTCAGACTATGGGCGAGGAAGAAGGCTGGGCTTACATGGATCAATTAAATGCCCAGATTCCATACTACGCCAAGCGGGGCGGAGAGCCCCCGCAGAAGGCAGCCCTGGGTGAAGCGGCGGTAGGGCTTGCCCCCGATACCGGAGAAGACTTGAAGGCCGAGGGTTATCCTATCGTATCAGTATTTCCCCGGGATGGTACCCCGTGGTGGCCGTCTCCGGTTGCTATTCTAAAGGGAGCCGAAAACCTGGAAGGTGCCAAGGTATTTGTAGACTGGTGTTTGAGTGAAAAAGGCCAGCAGATACTCAGGGATAATTGCCCCCGGGTTCCCGCCCGGGAGGGAATAGAACTGCCGGAATGTCTGGCGGAAATCAAAGATGCAGAGTTGCAGGATATAGACTTTGTTGCTGCGGGTAACGCCAGGGATGGATTAGTTGAACAGTGGCAGACACGGTATGGGCAATAAGCTTAAAAAAGGGGTGCCTTTTAAAGGCACCTCTTTTTCTGATTTACTGGCAGGCTTAATTTATGTTCTAATAGCAGCCAGTGTTCTGGTCTTTATATTGTGGCCCAGCATAGCGATAATGGTGAAAAGCGTTTATTATGACGGACAGTTCACTCTGGCTGAATACATTAAGCTTTTTACCCAAAACAAACAGCTTTTGTTAAATAGTATATTTGTATCGGTTTTTTCTACCGTGCTGGCAGTAGTTATTGGACTGTTTATAGCTTTGTTTGTTAGTCATTCCCAAAATCGCGGCAAGAGACTGACTTTTGCGGTGCTGCTGCTGACCATGATTTCGCCGCCGTTTGTTTCTGCCTTATCATATATCATGCTGTTTGGCCGTCGAGGAATTATAACCTATCACCTGCTGGGATTAACCATCAATCCTTATGGATGGCATGGGGTGGTAATTATGCAGGCTTTGGGCCATGCCTCCCTGGCCGCCTTGATTATTTTGGGTGTTTTGCGGGGAATTGACAAAAGCCTGGAGCAGGCCTCTCTGGACCTGGGGGCGGACAGTCTTAGGACATTGTTGAAAATTACCATTCCCCTGGCGAAACCTGGTATTATTGCCGCTGCGCTGATAGCCTTCATACAGTCACTGGCAGACTTTGGCACCCCGGCGATAATAGGCGGTAATTTTAGCGTACTGGCAACGGAAGCCTACATGAATGTGATAGGTTTGTATAACTTGCCCAGAGCAGCAGCTATGGGCACGCTTTTGATGATACCCGCTCTGCTTATGTTCATAATCTACCGTAGGACAGTGGAAAATTCGGAATATTTCTCCCTGCGGGTGAGCACCGAAAGCCCCCTGAAATTATCCAGGGGGGTGAATTATAGCCTGGCCCTGGTAACGGCCAGCTTCATATTATTTCAGTTAATACAGTATATCACCATACTCTGGGGAGCTTTCGCGAAAACCTGGGGGGTGGATTTCTCTTTCAGTTTACGGCACATTCAGGCTGTAGAAGCAAGCCGCTTAGCCGCCTTTGGCCGCAGCCTGGAATACGCCCTGATTGCAGCCCTGGTTGGTACTCTGCTAGGAATGATAATTGCCTATATGGTGGCAAGGAAGAAGTTTCCTGGCTACAGGACTTTGGATTTTTTGGTCACCCTGCCCTATATGATACCCGGTCCATTTCTGGGAATTGCCTATGTCCTGGCATTTCATAATAAACCCTTGATTCTTACCGGTACTGCTTTTATAGTAGTGGCAAACTGTATCTATCGCCAGCTGCCTATCAGTACCAGAGCGGGCACCGCAGTGCTTACCCAGCTCAACCCGGAGACCGAGTACAGCGCCCGGGACCTGGGGGCCAGCGAGATAACTGCTTTCAAGGATATAATATTGCCTTCATTAAAGCCGGCTTTTCTGCTGGGATTTGTAAATACTTTTACTACCACCATGACAACCATCGGAGCAATAATATTCCTGGTGGTGCCAGGATCTGAAGTGGCTACGGTACAAATGTTTAATGCCATAAAAACCGGGCAGATAGGGGTAAGTGCAGTTCTAGCCAATATGATAATACTGGTTACCCTGCTCATAAATCTGGTATTTTCTTATTTTATTTTACGTTCCCCCCGATATGGTGGCAGGGAAAAAAGGGAGGAGACATATGTACCTGCAATTGATGGGATTAAGTAAAAGCTATAATAACACAATGGCAGTGGAGGATTTGCACCTGGAACTGGAAAAAGGGGAATTGCTGTCCATTCTGGGCCCTTCCGGCTGCGGCAAAACCACCACCCTCAGAATGGTGGGAGGGTTTATTCCCGCCGATAGCGGCAAAGTTATCCTGGAAGGCCGGGATATTAGTCTAATTCCACCCAATCTGCGGCCTACTGCCACGGTATTTCAAAGCTATGCCTTGTTTCCCCATATGAACGTTATCCAAAACGTCTGCTACGGTCTGAAATTCCAAAAGCGGGGAAAAAAAGAGATGCTGGCCCAGGGAGAAGAAATGCTGGAAATGGTAGGATTGAAGCATTACCGAAATAAGCCAGTGAATCAGCTGTCAGGAGGTGAACAGCAGAGGGTGGCTCTAGCTCGGGCTATGGTTATGAATCCCAAAGTCTTGCTGCTGGATGAACCTCTAAGCAACCTGGATGCTAAATTACGGCAAAAAATGCGTAAAGAAATCAGGGATATCCAGAAAGAACTGGGTATCACTACCGTTTATGTTACTCATGACCAGGAGGAAGCCTTGAGTATATCAGATCATATAGCGGTTATGAACCATGGAAGGCTGGAACAGGTGGGCACCCCCAAAACCGTTTATGATTCACCGGCCAGCCGATTTGTAGCAGAATTCATAGGCAGGATAAACTTCCTGGCGGGGAAAGGGGAGCAGATATCGGCAGTAAGACCGGAGCGAATTACCCTGTCGGAGGTATCAGGCTCTCTGCCGGGTATTATTGCGCAAAAGCAATTTACCGGTGCGTATACCACCTACTTTGTTCGGGTTAATGACCGTACCGTTGAAGTCGATGTTCCTTCCCTTGCAGACCGGGAATGGAACCCTGATGACGCCGTTTACCTTTCCTATTAAGAAGACCAGGGGACGGTTGAACCGTCCCCTGGTCTTTGAGCCGTTCAATATGTTACCGTATTGGAATAAACTGATTTGCTTTCCAGCAAAGTCCCGGAACTATTATAAACTTTGGCGGTGGCACAAACTCGATAGGTGCCATGGGCAACGTAATAATTCTCTTCAACTTTGGCCAGAGAGGTACCGGTGGATGACGCAGACCAAGATTTGGTTGTACTCCAGCCCCCCGCATTGGATTTTTGCAGCTTTACGGTTAGATTGGTTGTATGCGAACTGTCATAAGCTGAAGCAGATCCAAGGCAGGTAGCTTTCCCCCACGAGTTAATAGAAAGACCCGAGCTCAACCAGGAAATATAAGTGAATTTTGGCGTTATCACGCCTGGTTCCCCCGGGTTTTCAATCAAATCCGCCGCATAAACAGGAGTGGCAATGAATACCATCAGAATGATGATTCCCCAACAGATAATACTCTTCATCAGTAAAGACCTCCTTAAAATATCTTTCAATAATAAAGACAATTAAAGGAAGCCTTATGCAACATCATATTTCTATTTTTGTAAATATTTTCTTTTATTTTCCATCCAGATATTTAACCCCCTCGGCCATCTTAACCGCCGTCTCTTCGTCCATTTCCCCCCGAATCATAAACATGCGGTCATCTATTGACCAGATAACCGTAACCAAAGAGTTTTTAACTACCAGCCTTCCCTCATAACCATTGATATCGATTTTTTTAAAAGCTGAGGCATTTTCCGTATCCAAAGCGGCCTTGTTCCCTTGGCCCAGTTCCAGAAAAGTAATAATCGAGCCCTGGGGATTTTGGAACTCAATACTTTTTGATAATTCTCCGCTGGATACTGCGCTCACCTCATAGCCAGGCGGTATATAAGTGGGCGCGTAAGCTTTTTGCCAGCTGTTGTTGAATTCCTCCGGGCTTTGGCTGACGCTGTCCTTTAATTCGAAGGAGGTATATTCCTTTTGAATCTCCATTAAGAAATTCAGGGCCTTGATTCTGACCGCTTCCACAGTTACCACAGTGGTGCCCAATATAGCCAGGATAATAAACATGGCTATCGCCACTCTATTCAAGGCTGGCCAATAATGCTGCCTGCTGCTATAAGCCTTCGTCTTCTTAAGCCGAGCATCCAGTTGCCGGCTGAATTTTTGTACTGCTTCCTGAGAAGGGCAATACTCCGGATCATCTTTCAGCTTTTCTTTTTCCTCCAGGAAAAGCTGGCCTTGCTTTTCTGAGGCATCATGCATGACTAATTTGAACAGACTATCTTCAAAGTCTTCATATAGCTGTTTCCTGATTTTCTTCGGGCTGCTGCTGGGCATGATCATTCACCTCCCTATACATAAGCTCTCTGGCGTTTCTCCGAGCTCTGGTCAGATACTGCCGGACACTGTCCGGAGCTATGTTAAGCATTGCTGCAATTTCGCTATCCTTCATTTCCAACAGGTACTTAAAGTACAGTACATCTCTCTGCTTTTCAGGAAGTCTGAAAATGGTATTTACCAGCTCTTTTATTTCTTCCTGATGAATGGCCCTGTCTTCCGGGCTATCCTCCAGGCTGGCCATCTTTTCGGTTAAATCGGTATTTTCTCCATAATAGGCATGTTTTTGCTGTACGCCCCGATGCTTGATAAAGTTAATTGCTACGCTCCTAGAAGTATAGACAACATAAGCAGCTAATTTGCAACTCTCCATAGTCCGAATTGAAAAAATATTTTCAATTAATTTAATAAAAGTATCATTAATCAGATCTTCGGTATTGTCTGCATCACGGGTAATATGATAAATGTTCTTACTGACCAGGCCATAATAATCGTTATATAAATTTAGCATAAAAGCTCTGTCATCTTGTTCCAGAGCTGCGATTGCCATCATGATCATTCAAATCACATCCCTGTTTGTGATTATACATGAATATAAATGTAATTGGCGACAAAATATGGGAGAAGACAAGGGATACGATCTCGCTGGGATTGGAACTGACGTCCAAGGGGTTGAAAGAGGCGGCTTTTCAGTGGGCTAGAAACGTTTCCCTGTCTTCAGAAGGAAAAAGCCGGTTGAAGACGAATATGTAAAAGTTAGGAAGAAAAGAATATTAGAGTATTATTACCGGGATATCTGACCTGCATGAGTTTGAGGGCTGCAGTGGCGGAAATGGCCGACAACAACGGGAGAAGAGGTATACGACTATGTTAGCAATCCATCATCACCAGCTATTATATACCAGTAAAAGGCAAAGTGAGTCAGATCCCATCAAGGTTTTCCTAATACAGGAACAATACCCTGAACAGCTCATTGGCCGTCGGGCTGGGGAAGGTATTTACGTGGGCCGGATGAACGCAGGCGACAGCCCCGAAGACTTCCGGGAAGTCATCGAAGCTATGCTGGCGCGCATTCCAGAAGACACGGACCTGGCTGTTGTTTCAGAACATCCCGGTAACGCATCTGCCCTGAATCTATATCAGCAACAGGCTGACCGGAATCAACAGCTTATTATCGTAAGGCTGGGTTACCATATGAGGGACAATACCAATCAGATTACCAACTCGGTTGCGGTAATCACTCCCCATCATGAGCCGGTGATCGTTGCCCAGATCTCCTTTTCTACTGAAGACCTGAAATTTCATGCCCAGGGAAAACTGCATCCCGGGGAAGAGATTAATCTTTTTTCCACTCCCCTGGGCAATATAGCTGTAATCAGCTGTCATGACTATACCCATGCCGATGTGCTGGAAAATATTTCTAAGCATAATATTGAGATGCTGGTGGTCTCTTCCTTCAACCCGGGTACTCGCCTTTTTCGGCAATACGCCCTGGCTGATATTCACCGGTTTTCCTGTTTTGTTATCATATCCAACATAGCCAACTACGGCGGCAGCGGAGTATTTGCTCCCTTTCGCTACAATGGACCCAAACGGGCCTCCATGAGCCTGGGGGGAGCCTTGGCTTATACTCAGGGAGAAACCAGGGCTTACCTGGAAGCAAACCTGCCCATAGCTGATCTGCGCAGACTTCGCCAGGGCCAGAGCAGCGGTATTGATTCTTATGAAGATGCCATTAACTGGACGCCGATTTATCCCAGTGAAGAATATCGAACTCCGGGAGAACCGGACTATATGAAGAGACTGCAATCCCCCGATGGTTTGGAAAAGGTTGACCTGCAAAGGGCGGGATATATTCCCATACATGAACAAGAAGAGCTTAACATTGCGGTGGTTCAGCTCAAATGCATGGATAAAGAGTCTTACCTGAACAACTATTACTGTATATCATGTTCCCATAATGCTTCCGAATTTATCCATAAGGTCAGAACCCACCTGGAATTTCTGGCCGGTCAATTGGAGGAAAACGGGCAGTCCCTTGATTTTTTGGTTTTTCCGGAGCTTTTTCTTCCCCTGACCATGGAGCCTTATTTGCAGGACTTTGCCCGCAGATTTAATACCATAATTATCGGCGGGGTGGAGTATGATCCCCAGCCCGATACCCTGGAAAGCCCGGAAAAGGCTGTGGGGGCCAATCGCTGTTTCATTTATGTGCCGGTGGGCAGCGGTGAGGTAAAGCGATTTCAGTACCAAAAACTGACCCATTCCCAGTATGATGCCCTCCTGCCTCCGAAGGAGGAATGTGACTCCGACCATTTCCAGATGATCAGGGGAGAAAAGCTGCTCCGATTTACCTGGGGCGAAAGCTGGTCTTTCGGAGTATTGATCTGCTACGATTACAGCCACTTTGGTATTATCCACCGTATCAACTCGGACGTGGATCACAGCCTGCCCCTGGATATCCTCTTCATAGTTGCCAATAATCCCGATACGCAGCTTTACGAACGCTGCTGCCTGGCTGACAGCCATCGTTTTTATCAGTACATTGTTATGGCCAATGTAGGGCAGTTTGGCGGCAGCGGGGTCTACGGTCCGGTGAAAACTCCGGGAAGGCGGCAAGTTCTGCTTAACTCGGGAGTTGGCACTGAGAATATTTCCATCAGCACTGTCCCCCTGGCCAAACTAAGGGAAGCCAGAAAGGCCGGAAAACTCCCGCGCGGGAGTGATTTCCAGAATAAGCCGGGTATTTTCCAGAGATAGGTGAGCAAGGTTAAATTAGGGAAGGAACCCAAGAGTATTTGTCATTAGGGATAAGAACCAAAATAACCTGGCTCGGGGGGACTACAGATGCTTAAACAATTGTTAAGGGGTATAGGCGAATATAAAAAAGAATCTATTCTAGCCCCGGTATTGGTAGTGGGTGAAGTGGTAATAGAAGTGCTTATTCCGCTTATCATGGCTTACCTGATTGATTATGGGATCGAGCCGGGGGATATGAAGGTCATTGCCAACCTGGGCATGGTACTGGTGATGGCAGCCCTCTTATCCCTAAGCTGCGGTATTCTCTCCGGGTATTTCGCCGCCCAGGCTTCAGCAGGCTACGCCAAGAATCTGCGCAAAATGATGTACTATGCAGTCCAGGATTTTTCCTTCTTTAATATTGACAAGTTCTCCGCCGCCAGCCTGATAACCCGATTAACTACTGATGTTACTTATGTTCAGAACGCTTACCAAATGATTATCCGGATTGCTGTCCGCAGTCCGGTGATGTTTATCTTTGCCCTGCTCATGGCCTTTAGCATTAATCCCCGGCTTTCCCTGGTGTTCCTGGCCATTATTCCGTTTCTGGGTTTGGGGCTGTATTTTATAATAAGCCATGCCTATCCAATTTTCCGGCGGGTTTTCAAAACTTATGACCGGCTTAATAATGTAGTGCAGGAAAACCTGCGCGGCATTCGGGTGGTAAAAACTTTCGTCCGTGAAGAGCATGAGAAAAGCAAGTTTAATTCGGTTTCAGCAGAGCTGTATCAGGATTATTCCCAAGCCGAAAAAATACTGGCTTTCAACAGTCCTTTAATGCAGTTGTCCATGTACTCCTGCACTCTTCTGATTGCCTGGTTCGGCGCCCAGATGATTGTATCTTCCTCTTTAACTACCGGCCAGCTGGTGAGCCTTCTTGCTTATGCTTTCCAAATTTTGATCAGCTTGATGATCCTGTCCATGGTTTTTGTCATGATTACCATATCCCGGGCTTCGGCGGAAAGAATCGTTGAGGTACTGGAAGAAAAACCTGATTTACTCAACCAGGAAAACCCGGTTTTAGAAGTGAAAAACGGGGAGGTAAGTTTTCAAAATGTCAGTTTCAGTTATGTGAAAAATCCTCGGCAGCTCTCCCTTAACCAGGTGAATTTGCAGGTGCAGTCAGGCGAAACCATTGGAATTATGGGCGGGACCGGCAGCTCAAAAACCACTCTGGTACAGTTGATGCCCCGGCTCTATGATGTTACCCAGGGAGCCGTTCTGGTAGGGGGAATTGATGTGCGAAATTATGATATCCGGGCCTTGCGGGAAGCGGTAGCCGTGGTTCTGCAAAAGAATGAACTGTTCTCCGGTACCATCAGGGAAAACTTGCGCTGGGGCAACAAGGAAGCCACCGATGAAGAGCTGGTCCGGGTATGCAAGGTGACTCAGGCGCATGATTTTGTCATGGCTTTCCCTAACCGATATGACACTTATATCGAGCAGGGCGGCAGCAACCTTTCGGGCGGGCAGAAGCAACGCCTGTGTATGGCCCGAGCTTTACTTAAAAAACCGAAAATTCTGATTCTGGATGACTCTACCAGTGCAGTAGACACCAGCACTGACTCCCTCATCCGCCAAGCTATGCGGCAGGAGTTTCCGGAAACCACCCGATTTATTATTGCCCAGCGGGTAGCCTCGGTCATGGACGCGGACCGGATAATTATAATGAACCATGGGGTTATCGATGCCGTTGGCCCCCATGAGGATCTTCTGCAGAACAATACTATATATCAAGAAATCTACTATTCACAGGTAAGGGGGGGTGACAGCAATGATGCCGCATAGACCCCAGCCGTCCATGGTGAAGCCCCGCGCCCGGGGGAAAACCATTAAAAGGCTGTTGTCATATATTGGCCCCCGACACAAGGTGCAATTGCTCCTGGTAATGGTCTGTATTTTGCTTAGTACCGCTGCCAGTGTGGCTGGTTCCCTGTTCCTGCAGGTACTAATCGATGATTATATCAAACCCCTATCCCAGGTGAGCAACCCGGTTTTCAGCGGTTTGGCGCAAGCGGTATTAATGATGGCCGTCATCTATTTGATCGGGGTAACCGCGGCCCTGGTATATAATCGCTTTATGGTGGTTATTGCCCAAAGTGTATTGAAGGATATACGAGACCGGATGTTTGCCCATATGCAGAGCCTGCCGGTAAGATATTTCGATACTCATACTTTTGGGGACATCATGAGCCGCTATACCAATGATACCGATACCCTGCGGCAGATGATTGCCCAGAGCCTGCCCCAGATGGTTGCCTCGGCGGTTACTATTCTAGCGGTATTCTGCGCTATGCTGGCGGTCAGCCTATATCTGACCCTGGTGGTGATTCTGACCATGCTGCTGATGTTCACTGTTACCCGGAAGGTGGCGGGGAAGAGCGCCCGGTATTTTGCCCAACAACAAGAATCCCTGGGTCTAACCAATGGATACATTGAAGAAATGATAAACGGGCAGAAAGTAATCAAAGTATTTGGCAATGAGGAACAAGTGAAAAAGGGTTTTGACCGGCTGAATGAAGAGCTTGCTCTGAATGCCGTTCAAGCCAATCGCTGGGCCAACATTCTCGGACCGATAATGATCAACATGGGCAACCTGCAGTATGTTTTGATTGCTATAATCGGCGGAGCCTTGGCCGTGGCAGGAATGGGGGGGCTTACCCTGGGAGCCATTGCCAGCTTTTTGCAGTTGAGCCGGACTTTCGTTATGCCCGTCAGCCAAATATCCATGCAGATAAATTCCGTGGTCATGGCCCTGGCAGGCGCTGAACGCATTTTTGAGCTGATGGATGAGGAAACCGAGACGGATAATGGTAATGTAACCTTGGTACATGCTGAACTCCAGGGAAACAAATTAGTGGAGGCGTCAGAAAAAACCGGGATTTGGGCCTGGAAACAGCCTGATTGGGACGGAAATATCACCTATACCCAGTTGCTGGGGGATATTCGTTTCCATAACGTGGATTTCAGTTATGATGGTGAAAAGCAGGTATTGCATGACATAAGCCTCTATGCCAAGCCCGGACAGAAGATTGCTTTTGTGGGATCTACCGGGGCAGGAAAAACCACCATCACAAATTTGATCAACCGCTTTTATGATATTGATGACGGCCAAATCCTCTATGATGGGATAGATATTAAAAAGATAAAAAAGCATGATCTGCGCCGTTCTCTGGGAATAGTGCTGCAGGATACGGTACTGTTCACCGGAACCGTAAAGGAGAACATCCGTTACGGCAGGCTGGACGCGGATGATGCAGAAGTCTGCCTGGCAGCCCGGCGAGCCAATGCCCACGGATTTATAGCTATGCTGCCTGACCAATATGATACTGTATTGTCAGGAGACGGTTCGGGGCTTTCCCAGGGCCAAAGACAGCTTTTATCCATCGCCCGGGCTGAGATTGCAGATGCCCCGGTGATGGTTCTGGACGAAGCTACATCCAGCATCGACACCAGAACCGAGGCTATTGTACAAAGGGGAATGGATACCCTAATGGAAGGGCGTACGGTATTCATCATCGCTCATCGCTTATCCACGGTGCAGAACGCCCAGGCTATTATGGTTCTGGAACAGGGCAGAATCATAGAACGCGGCACTCATGAGGAATTGATAGCACAAGATGGCAAGTACTATCAGCTTTACACTGGTATGCTGGAGTTGGAATAGTGCAAAAGCCCAGCTGAAGATTAATTAACTGCAATTATAAATTCACCCTGCATTGGGACTCCACTGTTGGTGTCTGTTATCTTCTACAGAAAGAAGGTTATTCGCTGCAGGGTATTCAATTTATATCATTGATCCTTCAGTTAATACCTACCTGAACTATAGAAATGTTGTCAATAACCCCGTCAGTCCCCCTAACAGTTCAATTACCACCGAAACTGCAACTGATAATCCAGTAAGGGTAATTGAAGCATTTGTTAATTCACTAGATATGAAGGGAACTGGGGAATGCTACTGATATAGTTCTTCCAAAGCGTCCCGGAGGACTTTGGACAAATAAATGCCAGCATCGGAAGCTTGGGGGTTATTGCTCTTAGTATCATCCTGTGCTACATTGTTAAACCATATTTATTGATCTTCTTATATAAAGCAGAAATATGCAGATCCAGAATCTTGGATGCAGCGTTCTTATCACCACTGGTAGTTTTGAGTACTTCCTCCAGCAGCCTTTTTTCACACAGGTTTATATAATCTTTCATGGTGGGAAGTTGGCTGCCTTGGGTGATGGGAATTATAGAGCCGGGATGCTGGAACATTGGGTTGGCGATATACTTGCTGAACACCTCTCGCATATATTTGGGCCCAATCGTTGTCTGTCCTTCCAAGCTGGCCATCCATAAGGCGCTTTCTATGCAATTCTCCAGTTCTCTCACATTTCCGGGCCAATCATACTGGTTCATAATCTTTTCTGTCTCGGGTTCGCACCTTGTGACCTGCAAACTATGCCTGGATGCTATTACGTTAAGGATATATTTTCCCAAAGGCAGGATATCTTCTTTCCGGTGCCGCAGCGGCGGGAGATGCAGGTTTATTACGTTAAGCCGATAAAAGAGATCCTGGCGAAAAGAACCTTCTGATACCATTTTCTGCAGGTTTTGATTTGTAGCTGCGATGATTCTTACATCCACCTTTTTGGGATGTTCGGATTGGTGTCCTAAAGGCTCAATTTCTTTATCCTGCAGTACCACCAGTAATTTGGCCTGCATGGAAAGCGGCATTTCTCCTATTTCATCCAAAAATATGGTGCCTCCATTGGCAAGCTCGAATTTACCTCTTTTGCCTCCCTTAAGGGCGCCGGTAAAAGTTCCTTCGTTATACCCGAATAGTTCTGATTCCAAAAGCTGCTCAGGGATAGCGGCGCAGTTTACTCGAATAAAAGGGCCATTTTTACGAATGCCATCATAATGAATTGCCTTGGCGAAGACATCCTTTCCGGTACCACTCTCGCCGGTAATCAACACGGTAGTATTATTCTGGGCTATTTGCTTGGCCAATGTCTTTGCTTTTTTGAAGATAGGGCTATAACCGATTAATTTATTAAAATCATATCTCTTACTCTTGAAGGTCTGTTCCGTTTCCCTTAATTCTTTGACCTGTGCCTGAATGTTAGCCATCATTTTACAGAAATCAACGGCATCTTCCACGGTAAGAAATAGACTTCGACCAATAACACCTACCACCTTGCCATCTTTAAAAATCGGATAAGAAGAAGCAATGAAGTCAGATCCGTTAACAGTAAAGACGTAGTATTTTTGGGGAATACCTGTTTTTAGCACATGGCTCATGCGATTAGATGGATATAGATCATCAATGTGTTTTCCTAACACATTTTGGGGCAGAAAAGACAGCTGCCTGAGATAGGTTTTATTGCAAAATATCACCCTGCCGGTTTGATCTATTACAACAGTGGCGTGGTTAGGATCATCAACAATGTCTTCAATAATTTCCATGATAGTATGTCCCGGTGGAACGACGAATTTAAGCTTGGATAGCATGGATAGTTTCCCCCCCTACTCCTGTACTATTCAAAACAAATGATATATTTTGTATTAAGGCCGGATTTTGTATAATACTACAAGATATTGCCTGCCTTCCTAACCAAACCTCAGATTAATATTCGGTATCCTATATAAAAAACCTTTCGTGATTTAGTGACATTATAGCTGTCGCGTTTTAGATAGGTATTGGAAAATTCGCACCAAATACAAAAAACGACTGTTTCTACTATTATAACTCAATAAACAAGAAATATGCGAAGCATGAAGTGGAAATAGGTACTTGACCTGAAACGAGAAAAGGTAGCTTTGCTGCACCACATTATTCTGACGATCAGATCGCATTTAATAATTAAGAATATTACCAGCTATAATTATTCGTTGGATATCTGATACCCCTTCGATTTCAGGGCCGATTATAGCATCTCTATAAATGCGTTCTATTGCATAATCCTTAATTACCCCATAGGAACCATGAATATCACAGGCCAATTTAGCCGCTTCCACCACTGTATCTCCGCAATAGCACTTGGCTACGGCTGCTTCGAAAGAAAATTGACGTGTATCATTGATATTGTTAGCCAGCTGGGCTAAACGGTAACAAAGCCAGCGACAAGTTTCGTATTTTACATGTAAATCTGCTATTTTAAGTTGGATCGATTGAAATTTCGATATCGGTTTTCCCCGGTGAAGTTTTCCCCGGGCATACTGCAATGCTTCTTCGTATGCACCCAGGATGCCCCCTAGGGCTATGGTGCTGGTTGTAACCTTGCCCAGGGCTATGCCAAGCAATAGTATATCGAAGCCTTGCCCGGACTCGCCTAGCCTATTATTCAGGGGAATTCTGACGTCTTTCAAGTAAACATCTACCAACGATGCACCATGATAGCCAATTTTCTCCCAGGGCTCCGATACCGAATAACCTGGACAGTATTTGTCTACGATGAAAGCGCTGACGGCTTCGTTATTATCCCGTTCCCTGGCAAACACTACAATTGGTCCAGGATAATCAGCCATAGATATAAATCTTTTGGTTCCGTTTAATACATAGCTGTTGTCGTCCCGGACCGCGAAGGTGGTAAGCTGTTTGGGGTCTGATCCGGTGCCGGGTTCGGTAAATGCAAATGAAGCAATGTGTCGGCCGCGGTTTTCCCGGCTGAGAGTTGGTATAATATATTTTTCCTTTTGTTCTGGAGTTCCAAAGCTATTTATGGCGCCTAGTCCTAAGCTGTTAGCGCCCAAAACCACTCCCAAACCACCTGATTTTCGGGTAATCTGTTCCTGAACCAGCACATAACCATCATAACCGGCTTCAGCACCTCCCAGATATTCCGGAAAGATTAATCCAAAATAACCCAATTCAGCCAGCATAGACATGATTTCTTCCGGGACCCGGTTTTCCTGGTCAATCTGCCTGGCTAACGGAGCGATATACGCATCAGCTATTTCCCTAGCACCCTTCTGAAGCAGCAGTTGTTCCTTGGTTAAGATAAAATCCATTCATATTCAGCTCCATTCGATTGATATTTTACAAAGCTTAAATCAAGAACATCCTTAAGGAAAATTAATTACCAAGAAAAGCCATTAAACGTATACACATAACTCTAATGCAAATTACATGCCACTGAGGGTGAACGTCGTTAAACGCTAAAAATTGGCTGTTGGTTTTTGCCGCTTGGATGGAAATGAGCAAGTTTTTCTCCAAGCGGCAAAATATTTTCTTTCTTTGGCTACTCAATTGGAAGGCGGGTATATTCAATAGTGAGGCTATTATAAATAGCAGAACTTTTTCGCCATACAAATAATGGCAAACAGGTAATGTGGATGTTTCCCATTTTCAAGGGGTTGGCACGAAACTTGCTATTTAAATAAAAATGCAATTATAATGCAGCGGTTAATTTCTAGGAATGGAGGGGATTAGATTGCTTTTATTAAAACTAAGCAGCAGCTGTCCATAAGCGCGGGATGCCAGAATGGCTGGTTTTTAGATGGAATTTAAGATGGGATTATGATAAAGGGGGAAGTCTAATCATGAAAGGAAAGCCATGGCATAAGCATTATGACCCGGGCATTATACTTCAACCAGAATACGTGCAAATACCGCTTAAGGATCAATATAAGGCCTGGGTTGAGAAACAGCCTGATAAACCGTACATTTATTATTCGGATCGCACCCTAACTTATCAAGAAGTTAATTCCATGGCCTGTCGACTGGCCAATGCAATGTTAAAGATTGGGGTTAAGAAAGGGGATCGGGTAGCAATAACTCTTCCTAATATTTCTGAGTTTGTTGTGATCGTACAAGCATGCTGGAAAATAGGAGCTATCATAGTTCCAACTAATCCGAACTATACTAAAAGAGAATTATCATACCAGTATGCTGACAGTGGTGCTGAAACGGTATTTTGTTATGATCGGATGTGTGAATATACTCTGGAAATATTAAGGGAAAAACATGACTCTCTTAAGCAGGCGATTATTATCTCAAGAAGTCATAGCGGTATTCTCCCAGACAATGAGGGCGTATACGATTATAATCAATTTCTAGGACTTGGTGAGGCTATTGAACCGGAAATAGATATCTCGGTGGAAGATATAGTGTTAATAATATATACCGGAGGTACTACCGGTGTTTCCAAAGGTTGCTGTATTACCAACTCTAACGAGATAGCAATTGCATCAGGGTGGATGCAGATGTGCAAGTATTTTACCGATATAACTAACTACAGAGTATTGAATTCTATTCCGTTATATCATATCTACGGCTTTCACACCTCAATAAACACCAATATTTATGTTGGCGGCAGCATCATTATTGTTCCTCAATGTACGCCAGATAAAATACTAGAAGCTATTAACCGGCATGAGCCGAATGTTTGGGCAGCAGTTCCGCCTTTAATCAGTGCATTAACACGCCATCCAGGCTTAGCTGGGTCCAAGGCGACTAAGCTGCAGCAGATAGCTTGTGGGGCAGCTCCCATACCGGTTAATGAAATGGAGGCCTTTGAAAAAATAGTTGGAGTACCTATTATTGAAGGATATGGTGCTTCCGAGACATCAAATGCGGTAGCCAGCAATCCCATTAGAAAACGAAAAGTGGGAAGTATTGGCATACCCTACCCCAATATCGATTTTAAGGTGGTTGATGCTGAAACCGGCACGAAAATTCTGCCTCCTGGTGAGACGGGAGAATTATGTTTTAAGGGACCCCAGGTGGTAAAGGGATACTGGCAAAATCCACGAGAAACAGCTGTGGCGTTTAGAGATGGATGGTGGCACTCTGGTGACATCGGATATATGGATAAGGATGGTTTTATTTTTATTGTTGATAGGAAAAAGGATATGATCCTGTGCAGCGGATTCAATGTGTATAGTGTTGAAGTGGATAGGGTGCTTTGCAGCCATCCAAAGATTTTGGAAGCAGGGGTAATTGGAGTGCCGGATCCTAAGCGCGGGGAGACGGTTAAGGCGTTTGTGGTGCTTAAGCCGGGCGAAGAAATGACAGAAGATGAGGTAAAATTGTTCTGTCATGAATATCTAACTGCTTATAAAGTACCCACAATAGTAGAATTTATTGATGAGCTTCCCCGTACTTCGGTGCAAAAGCTGGACCGCAAAGCCCTTCGCACTATGGAGCTGGAAAAAGCCAAAACAAGGGAATTGAAGAAAGTTAAACAGAAATTAAAACAAAATATGGATGTTCTTAGATTTGTAGGCTTGGCCTAAGAAAATCTTCACCGAACTGAACGAGACTTATTTTCTTAAAAATCTGCAGCTAAGGCTCAGTCAGCGAGGGTCGGGGATCAACTTAAAACGGAAATTTAAATCAAGCTGGGATTTAGCTTGTTACCTTCTATGTTCCTATACTACTTTATAGATTGCGTTTATTAAATGCATTATCACAATTATTGGGAGGTTACTATGAAAATTGAAAGAAATTCTCATATTAAAATTAAGGGGCATGCTATCCCAGCAGTCCAAATTGTTCCACAAGAAAGGAAAGGCGGAGTTTTGTTGCTTCATGGTTACGGAGGGTGTAAAGAAGAATTACTGGGATTGGCCTGGAGAATTGCAGAATGTGGCTTTGCCGTATGTTTGATTGACTTGAGTGGACATGGTGAAAGCTCTAGAAATCTAGATAACCACATTGTAACCGAAGTTGAAGCAGCCCTTGAGTACTGCCGCTGTTTTGGAAAGGTCACTGCCATAGGACATTCCTTGGGCGGCCGTTTAGCACTAACCAGTTCATCTGACTTTGCCATTGGGATATCACCTCCTCTGCCTGTCGAAATTGGAAAATCGGTCAGGACTATGTTAGAGAGGACTCGAAGTGGGAGGGTTATGCACAATTCTGTTGCTTGCTTTCCAGATGATTTCCGTCGGCTGCCACAATGGCATCCAGCTCAACCGGCATTGGTGATAATTGGCAGCAAGGATTTCCCTGAAATTATCCAAAGCTGTAAGCAAATTGAGGAAAGCGAGGTGCCGGTGGCAGAAATTCTCGGGGCTATGCACCACGATATTATCCTGTATCGGGAAACATTGGATATCATTGTAAAGCAATTAAAAGCCTGGTACAGTCATTAACTGTATTCCTAATTTTGTTGCCGGCTCTGCTGCATCTCGCTGGAGCCGGTTTTCTATTATCTGCCAAAGTTGCCTGCCCCATGGGACAATCGGACTAAAAGGGTAAATTTGGATTAATACTAAATAAGTCTAAAAAGGCAGATTATTGAAAAGTAATGACCTGTACTTATCGGAAATGGATTTCTCTATGCGTCGATAAAAAAGTCTCTTTTTGTCTACAGTCATAAAGTAAATATAAATAGGCCTTATCTCAGGGTCGATTCCGAAAGCTTTCTTTCAATGAGTAAAATATTCAGCTGGTAATGATGAAGAAGGCCGATAGGATGGGGTGTTCGAACTTGGCATGAAACTTGCTTAGAATATGGCAAAGCTTAATTCATACTTATTCAGAAGTTAATAATGATAAGCGGACTTTAATTCAAAATAGGGAGGTGGAATTTTCAAACCAGGATTAAGCCAATATTGAACAAAAAAGAAATTAAAACAAAGGAGGTTTTTAACTTGCTTTTTACTAAAGCTTACATTCCTTATGGAGGATATTATTCATCACCATTTGCCCGTTGGAACGGATCATTAAAAGCGGAAAATTCTGTTGTATTAGGGGCTGCCACAGCAAAGCGCTGGTTTGCAGAAAAGCAGATTGACCCGACCATACTGGATTATATGTACTATGGAATAACTACCGCACAGCCGTTGTCATTTTACTCTCATGCTTATACCAGCGCGGTTATTAATGAGCGTAAGAAAGACATCCCTGGATTGCAGATAAATCAAGTATGTGCAACCTCATGTACAACTTTGGGTTTAGCGGCCCAAGACATTGAAAATGGATCGTATGAAGCGGTGTATTCCATGGCGGTTGACCGTTGTTCAAGTACGCCTTTATTAGTAGTGCCAAATCCCACTAATGGTTCGCTGGTTATGGAAAATATTGTTACCGACAATTTCAAAGGGGATCCATCACCCGGTGCAGGTTTACAAATGTTTGAGACAGCAGAAGCGGTAGCAAAAGAAATCGGCATATCCAGACAAGAATGTGATGAGGTAGCGCTTTTAAGATATGAGCAATACCAGGATGCTCTGGCAAATGATAGAGCATTCCAAAAACGCTATATGTTCCCGGTAGAGATTAAAGTGTCTAGAAAAGAAGTCAAACTAATTGATGCCGATGAGGGAATTGCAGCAAGAACAAGAGACGGTCTGGCAAACTTCAAAACTGTCCTGAAAGATGGAGTGCTAACCTCTGGCAGTCAGTGCCATCCTGCCGACGGTAATTGCGGAACTATAGTAACCACTAAGGAAAAGGCCAAAGAAATAAGCAAAGACCCTAATATTACCGTACAGATCATTTCGTATGGAATAGTAAGAGTTGCCCCCGGGCGCATGGCCGCTGCACCGGTTCCCGCATTAGAAAAAGCCGTAAAAGATGCAGGTATAAGCTTAAGTGATCTTACGCAAATAAAAACCCATAATCCATTTGCTGTAAATGACGTAAACCTGACCAAAATGCTGGGTATAGATCAGAAAATAGTTAATAATTATGGTTCTTCCATGATCTATGGACATCCACAGGGACCGACTGCAGGAAGAGCAATTATAGAACTCATCGAAGCATTAGCTGCCCAGGGCGGAGGTTATGGCGCATTTACCGGATGTGCCGCAGGTGACATTGGCGGTTCGGTAGTAATAAAAGTAGGCTAGAAAAATAACATCCAAAGATATTGTTGTTTATCAATTGCCCGTACAAGCTAACTTGTACGTTCCATAAGCTTGAATAGCTAATTGGAAAAGAGAGATAACCGCCAATTATTACTGTTTTAAATAAATGAACTCTTGATGGAGGTAAGTATTATGGCAATTAAAAAATTAGGTGTATTGGGAGCAGGAGCCATGGGTGGAGGAATCGCCCATTTGGCCGCTCAAAAGGGTTTTGAAGTGGTGCTGGGCGATGTAGACATCAAGTATGTTGACGGAGCCGTGAATAAAATGGTCAAACTAATGGATAGAAATGTAGAGAAGGGCAAATTGACCGTTGAAGAAAAGAACGCAGTACTGGGCCGCATTACCAAAACCGACAAACTGGAAGACTTTGCTGCGGTTGATTTTTTCATTGAAGCAATCATTGAAGACCTGGAAATAAAAAAGACCACTCTGTCAAAGATAGATAAGATTCTCAGACCAGAGGTGATCATGGGCAGCAATACCTCTTCCATGTCGATTACAGCAATAGCTTCAGCAACCAGCCGGCCTGATAAGTTTATCGGCACTCATTTCTTCAACCCTGCCCAGGTAATGCGTTTGTGCGAACTGATTCGTGGCTCCTTAACCAGTGAAGAGACTGTTGCAGCTGCGGCTGAATTTGTTCAGGCTCTGGGCAAGACTACTGTAGATGTTAAGAAAGACTCTCCTGGTTTTATTGTCAACCGCTGCATGATTCCCCAGTTCGCAGAAGCCATCCGGCTGGTAGACGAAGGAGTAGCTACCCCCAAGGATATTGACACGGCTATCAAGCTGGGCCTCAACTATCCCATGGGACCATTTGAACTCATGGATTTGACCGGAGTGGATATCGCCCTGGCCTTCATGGATTATGTTTATGGAGAAACCGGTAGAGAACTCTGGAAAGCTCCTCTGGCTATTAAGAGCCTTATTCGGGCCGGCCGCATGGGTGATAAGACCGGGGCCGGGTGGTATACCGACCGAGTTAAGAAATAACTTAATTATATCAGTAAACAATACACCTTTCCCTGGGTGGAAGGTGACGAACGAATGATTTATGCGGGTCGGGGAAAAAATCGTAAAGCATACAGGATTAGTTGACGCCGAATACCTTTACTCCCCGGTCAGCGTAATTTAATTGAGCGAAAGGGGAAAAAGCCCATGTCCTACAATACAATTTTAGTTAATAGAGAAAATGGAATCGCAACTATTACCTTGAACCGCCCTCCCATGAATCCATTAAATAGTGAATTATTTAAGGAATTCAGCAATGCCATAGATGAATTAGCGGAAGATGCTTCTGTCAAAGTATTAGTAATTACAGGAGCGGGTTCCAAGGCTTTTGCCGCTGGGGCTGATGTATCTGAAATGGCCTACTTGAGTCCGGTAGAAGTATATGGATTCAATATGGTTTCCCGAACTGCTTTTGACAAGGTCGAGAATTTGGGCAAGCCTGCCATAGCTGCTCTTGCCGGTATAACATTTGGCGGCGGATGCGAGTTGGCTCTGGCCTGTGACTTCCGTTTTGCAGCTGAAAACACGAAAATAGCTTTTCCCGAGACAGGTCTCGGTATTATACCTGGCGGCGGGGGGACAGTACGCCTGCCCAAGTTGATCGGTGCCAGTAAAGCCAAGGAACTGATTTATGCGGGTGATATTATTGATGCTGCCACGGCAGAAAAACTGGGGATTGTAAACAAGGTAGTTCCGGTGGAATTACTTATGGATGAAACACTAAAGTTTGCCGCCAAGCTGGCTGCCAAACCGGCTGTAGCTATGAAGATGGCTAAAGAATCTATAAATGTAGGTGCCAACCTGGATACCGGTTCGGCTTTGTATTATGAGAATCAGTGCTTTATTACCGCATTTGCCAGTGCTGACGCTAAAGAAGGTTTGGGAGCCTTTTTGGAAAAGCGCAAGCCAAACTATACAGGCAAGTAAATATTGATTGAACGGAAGAAAATGCGAGGTGAACATCATGTCCGAGCTACCCAAAGGAGGAAGCTACCTATTTAGTCAGACTGATCCTCTGGATGTTTTTACCCCCGAGGATTTTACTGATGAGCATAAGATGATCTACCGTACGGCCTTGGGATTTATCAATGATAAGGTTCTAGCTGTTATGGATGATTTGGAAGCAAAAAAAGAAGGCCTGAACCGGGAGCTAATACTTGCAGCTGGAGAACTGGGCCTTTTAGGAACCGATGTGCCCGAAGAATATGGCGGTTATGCCATGGATAAAATCAGTACCAGCATCATAGCTGAGTGCATGGGACGCGGCGGTTCTTTCGCCATGACTCAGGGCGGCCAGACTGGGATTGGAATGCTGCCCATAGTCTTCTTTGGAAATCACGAACAGAAGCTAAAGTATTTGCCGGAATTGGTAAGCGGGGAAAAGTGCACCGCATATGCTCTCACAGAACCGGGAGCAGGGTCGGACGCACTATCTGCCAAGTCCTGGGCGGTATTGAGTCCAGACGGCAAGGATTATATTATCAATGGAACCAAGCAGTTTATTACCAACGCTTCCTTTGCCGATATATTTATCGTTTTTGCCAAGATAGACCGCAATAAATTTACCGGGTTTATAGTTGACAGGAACTCGGAAGGTCTGTCTATAGGTCCGGAAGAACATAAAATGGGGATAAAGGGTTCTTCAACTACTACCGTAATTCTTGAGGATGTAAAAGTCCCGGTGGAAAACCAGCTGTTTGATACCGGCAAGGGGCATGTCATAGCCTTTAATATTCTTAACATGGGACGGTATAAGCTGGCTGGCAATGCTCTTGGTACTATGAAGTATGCCCTGGAGCTATCTGCTGCATATGCCAACGATCGTCGCCAGTTTAACCAGCCTATTGCAGAATTGGGCTTGATTAAAGAGAAATTGGCGGAGATGGCCATTAAGTCTTATGTGGTTGAGAGCATGGTTTATCGCACTGGAGGATTACTGGATAATATTATGCACAGTTTGGACATCTCGGGTCCCGAGGGCGGTCGGGTAGCTGCCAAAGGCATAGAAGAATACGCCATGGAGTGCTCGATAAACAAAGTATTTGCCACCGAAGCCCAGGGATTCGTCATGGATGAAGGTGTACAAATCCATGGAGGTTATGGGTATACTTCGGAATATCCAATAGAAAGGCTGTACCGGGATGCCCGGGTATATAGAATATTCGAAGGAACCAATGAAGTTAATAGAACGGTTATGATCAGTACCCTGGTTCGCCGTGGAATCAAAGGTGAAATACCCCTTATGGAAGCAATAGCTGATCTCCATGATCAATTAGCTCAAAAATCATTTGTCAGAGAAAACGAGGAGCAGTTGGTTCAGGCAGCTAAAGACATTGTACTCTACACGGTTGGAGAAGCAATAGACAAATATGGTGAAGGTATCTTAAAACACCAGGAAATAGTGGGCAAGCTGGCAGATATGTCTATGCTGACTTACGCCATGGAAAGCGCCTGGCTGCGGGCTCAAAAGGCTTCTAATAAGGATGGCGAAGAGGGAGCCCGGCTTAAAACGATAATGGCCAGAACTTTTATCCATTCAAACTTTGGACTGCTTGAAAAGGTTGCCGGGGAAATCATGGCCTATCTGAGTGAGGGAACTTCGACAACGGATAAATTGGATAATGTGCAGCAGCTGTGTCAGTATGTTCCAGCGAATACGATAGTACTGCGACAGGAGATTGCAGCGGCTGTCGGAGCAGCCGGCAAGTATGTTGTCTAAACATAATCGTAATCATAAAGAAGCTTTCAGGTAAACAATACTTGTTTCAAAAGTGCTCCGTGCATTCCTTGGTTTCGGTATGGATACGCCTTAAGGGAAACCTGGATGGTGTGCGCTATTAATGACAGCGAAGCTTAGTGTATTAGAGCCTAACATCAAGTCAATAGCAGCCAATAGGGCGGCTAGGGTCTTTGATTTAAATAGTGAGGTGAAAAAGAATGAACCTCTCCAATTTAATTATTAATAATGCCTCTTATAAACCAGACTTCCAAGCAGTAATCGGTGGGGAGGATGGAAGCACAATGACTTGGTCTGAGCTTGATGATCACGTAAACAAGCTTGGTAATGCTCTTATTAGTTTAGGCATCCAAAAAGGCGATGTCGTTGCTATGTGTACGCCCAATGAGCCGGTAGGTATCGCTGCAATTTTTGCCATTGCCAGAATAGGAGGCATTGTTTTACCTATAGCTGCGTCAAGAAGGATGAGTGAAATCGAATATATGATGGAGGATTCCAAAGCCAAGCTTTTGATTGTATCTTCCTCAGATATTGATGAACGATTGCTGGAAATGCAGCAACGCTTATCCAATATGAATAACATAGTCAGTTTCGGTAAGACTCGAAATGCAATTTTGGGCTTAAATACTATAATGGAAGAATTATCTAATACCCTTAAGGTGGTGAAAAGCAGTGCTGAAGATAGGGTAGCCCTGGTTTATACTTCTACCGCTTCCCAGCAGCTTAAGGGAGTTGAACTGAGCCATGCTGACCTGATGGTCATGGGAGCACTAAGCACATCAGCTTTACAGATTAGTCATAATGACAGACTTGTTACGGGAACTCCTTTTTGCGATATAAGTTTTGCGCTTTCAGTTTTAGGGCCATTTAATGCGGGCGCGGGTGTTGTAACCATGAAACGATTTAGTCCGGAAAAAGCCCTGGAGTTGATATCAAAATATAACATTACTCACTTTTCGGGAACTGCGGAGATGTATATGCTAATGCTGCAAAGATACAACCCGGAAATATACAACCTGGAATCCTTGCGATTTACTCATTGCACGGGCGGACCGATGTCGGCTGACTATATCGAGGAAATCGAGGATACTTTCGGCTCTCAGTTTAGTGAATTATATGGGCTAATAGAACCCGGTTCCTTATCAAGCTCCAACAGGCTGAATGGGGAGCGATCATATGGAAAACTGGCTAACGGCATTTGGGTGAAAATAGTCGATGAACTGGGGAAAAATGTGCCGTCTGGAGAAGTTGGGGATATCTGTATTCGAGGTACTGCAAGTAATCGAGGACATATGAAGAAACGGTACAGTGCTGTTTACAGGACTGAGTGGTTTCACACCGGGAACAAGGGTATGTGTGACAAAGATGGGTATTTTTACATTGACCAACTACGGTAGATTAAGAAATACAAGTGTGGCGGAAGAGAAGATTATATTGCTATTTTTAAGCGAAAGAAGGGATAAACATGGCCTATAGGGACTTAAGAGAATTTATTGATTTATTGGAAAAAGAACAACAGCTGGTTAGAATTACTGAAGAAGTTATGCCTGAACCGGACTTGGGCGCCATCGGAAGAGCGGCTCCCAATCTGGAAAATGGTCCTGCCGTTTTGGTCGAAAAAGTCAAAGGTTACAATAACCCGGTGGTCGTCAATGTACAGGGTTCCTGGCAGAACCATGCTCTAATGCTTAACCTGCCCAAAGATACCCCCATCAAAGAACAATTCTATGCCCTGGATAAACTATGGCAAGACTACCCGGTAAAACCGGTTTGGGTCGATGATACACCTTGCAAAGAAGTTAAGATTACTGAGAATATTAATCTCTTTGACCTTATGCCACTGTACAGAAGCAACCAGTTTGATGGTGGTTTTTATATGTCCAAAGCTGTAGTAGTTAGCAGAGATATAGAAGATCCCGACAACTTTGACACAGAGAATGTAGGTATATACAGGATTCAAGCCAAAGGGCCAGACCTCCTGGGGATTCAGCCCTTGCCTTTCCATGATATTGGTATACATTTACGCAAGGCGGAAGAACTTAATAAACCTCTGCCTATAGCCATCTGCCTGGGCAATGACCCGGTTATAAGCTTTATGGCAAGTACCCCCATTGAATACGTACAGAACGAATACGAATTTGCTGGAGCTTTGAAAGGACAACCCATTGAGCTGTGCAAGTCCGAATTTTACAAGCTGGACGTTCCCGCCCGCAGCGAATATATATTAGAAGGGTACATTATTCCTAGAGAAAGGCATATGGAAGGGCCTTTTGGGGAGTTTCCAGGCAGCTATTCCGGAGCCCGCCGCATGCCGGATGTAAAGATTCATACCGTAACCCATAGAAAAAACCCCATATTTGAAAACCTCTATCTGGGTATGCCCTGGACTGAGATTGACTATTTAATGGCTTTAAACACCAGTATTCCTCTGTACAGACAGATCAAACGAGACTTCCCGGAAGTTGTAGCAGTAAATGCTATGTATACACACGGAATCGGGGTTATCATATCCACCAAGTCAAGACTGGGGGGCTATGGCAAGGCAGTGGCCATGAGGCTCTTAACAACCCCGCACGGGATGCCTTATTCAAAAGTTGTAATTGTCGTAGACGAATTCGTAGACCCGTTTAACCTGCAACAAGTTATGTGGGCCTTATCCACCAGGGTGCGCCCAGCCAAAGATGTGGTTTTGATTCCTTGGGCACCGGGTATGCCCCTGGACCCTGCATCAGAACCGGCTGGAATTCATACCAAGCTGATTATAGATGCAACAACGCCGTTTGGGCCTGATACATGGCGTGAAACTGAGCTTGTAGAAACGCCTGAAAAAGCTGAGCTCTGGGAAAAATATCTAAGGAATGCCGTAAGAGAAATGGGAGGGAGCATTCCTGTAATGCTTAACAGAGGTCTTTGAAAAAAGAGACGCCGTTCAATACAATTGAATTGTGCTGATCCGGAGAAGAAAGGCACAAAACAAAAAGATTGAGGAGGCGTCCCTATATGAAAAATACACAAAATCAAAAGATTTCGCAAATTAAAAATGAAACTTTAGTAGTTGGAATTGATGTAGCAAAAGAGACCCACTACGCAAGAGCCTTTGATTACAGGGGGATTGAGCTGGCCAAACTGCTGAAATTTAGCAACACGGCAGAAGGATTTAAAC
>Ga0334884_1000485_pt1 | contig 72899 bp, 60 predicted proteins | sample GraSluR1_MG_7_FD_207215 | JGI IMG/M metagenome (GOLD analysis project Ga0334884, IMG submission 207215) | Sludge microbial communities from methane-producing bioreactor in Wageningen University, Netherlands - Granular Sludge_12_05 R1 | ecosystem: Engineered > Bioreactor > Anaerobic >... | reverse complement strand
CTGGATTGCCCTCTCTACGGAACCCGGCTTACTCTGGGGATGGTGCGGCACAAGCTTGGAGAGGCGGTGCCGGATTACAAGCTTGAGGATCATGAGATACAGGCGGGGGAGACCATCTCTCTGGGGGTTTTCGAGATCACCTTCTTTGCGGTATGCCACTCCATCCCCGACGGCGTGGGGCTCATTATCCGAACCCCCCTGGGGAATGTGGTGCATACCGGGGATTTTAAGCTTGACCCCACCCCTATCGACGGACGCATGACCGACTACAACGCCTTTTCCCGGATAGGGGAGGAGGGTGTTCTGCTACTTCTCTCCGATTCCACCAATGTGGAGCGGGGAGGGTTTACCCCCTCGGAGCGGGTTGTGGGGCGAACCCTGGATCAGGTCTTTCGGCTTCATAAGACCAAGCGGATCGTCATGGCGGCCTTTGCGAGCAATCTGCACCGGGTGCAGCAGATGTGTGACGTGGCGGCCCGGTTCAACCGCAAGGTGGCACTTATGGGGCGGAGTATGGTGAATAACGTGGAGCTTGCCCGAAAGCTTGGCTACCTTACGGCGGAGGATGACCTCTTTCTTGCCCCGGGGGATGTGGATTCCTACCCCCCGAACCGCGTTACCGTGATTACCACGGGGAGTCAGGGAGAGCCCTTCTCGGGGCTTGTCCTCATGAGCAAGGGGGAGCATCGCTACCTTAATCTGGGGGCGAAGGATCTGGTGGTGGTGAACGCTACCCCCATTCCGGGAAACGAAAAGCTTGTGAGCCATACCATCAACAGGCTCTTTGCCCGGGGGTGCGAGGTAATCTACGAGGCGGATAAGGATGTGCACGTCTCGGGGCATGCCTCCCGTGAGGAGCTGAAGATCGTTCTCAGCATGGTACGCCCCAAATACTTTGTCCCCATTCACGGAGAGTACCGTATGCTGGTGCGGCATGCTCAGCTTGCGGAGGAGGTGGGGGTGGCTCCCAAGAATGCCTTTGTTCTGCAGACAGGAGATGTGCTCGCATTATCCGCCTCGGGTGCCAGACAGAAGGACCCTGTCCCCTCGGGGGCGGTGCTGGTGGATGGCATGGCTCTGGGAGAGATGGAGGGGAGTCTTCTGCGGGAGCGTCGTGACCTTTCCGAAGATGGGGTGCTCATGATCTCTCTGGTGGTAGATCGCCGTTTCCGTCTTGCGGCGCCTCCTGTGATAGAGAGCCAAGGGACGGTCCATCTTCGGGATGCCCGGGAGCTTGAACATGATGTAGAAAACGCCGTGCATGCCGCTGTGGAGAGCGTTGCACAGAACCGGGATCGCTCTGCAGAGAGCCTCTCGCAGCAGGTGCGTAATCGGGTGCGCTCCGCCATGCGAAGCCACGTGCGCAGCACCCCGGTGATTGTACCCCTGGTCTCGGTTCTCTCCGAGGGAGATGCCTAGGCCATGGATAGCGCCAGCGCCTTTCAACTTCTGGGGGGGATAGGGCTCTTTCTCTACGGCATCAAGATCATGGGGGAATCTCTCCAGGATCTTGCGGGGGATCGCATGCGGCAGCTCATCGGATCCCTCACCCGAACCCCCGTGAGGGGGGTGCTGGTGGGAACTTTGGTGACCATGCTTCTCCAGAGCAGCAGCGGTACCACGGTGATGACAGTGAGCTTTGTTCACGTGGGGCTGATGACGCTCAAACAGGCCCTGGGAGTTATCATGGGGGCCAACGTGGGAACCACCGTCACGGCCCAGCTTATCGCTTTCAAAATTAAGGATTATGCCCTCCCCATCATCGGTCTGGGGATGATCCTCTCGGTCTTCGGGCGCAGCAAAAAACAGAAATACGTGGGAAACGGCATGGTGGGGTTCGGGCTGCTCTTTCTGGGGATGCAGAACATGGAGGGGGCCATGGGCTTCCTCCGGGGGCATCAGGATCTCTTTCTCGCCTTCTCCCACAATCCCCTTCTCGGGGTTCTGGCGGGGGCGCTTCTTACCATGGTGGTGCAGTCCAGCTCTGCCACGGTAGGGCTTACCATCGCCATGGCCTCCCAGGGGCTTCTCTCTCTTCCTGCAGCGCTTCCCATTCTCATCGGGGATAATCTGGGGACAACCATCACCGCAGTGCTCGCCTCTCTGGGGTCGGGCAGGGCGGCGAAACAGGCGGCTCTGGGGCATGTGCTCTTTAACTTTATCGGAGGCATTATCGCCCTCCTAGTGCTTCCTCTCTTTACGTATGTGGTGGCTCTGAGTTCCGAAAGCATTGCCCGGCAGCTCGCCAACGCCCATACGCTTTTCAACGTGGGGAATACGCTGCTCTTTCTCCCCTTTACGGGGTATCTGGTGCGGCTTATCCAGAAGATTCTCCCCTACGAGGATGCCAACGTGCTGCGGGGGCCTCTCTACCTTGATCCTCTTCTTATCAAGGCAGCTCCGGCGGCGGCGGTGGATGCCCTGCGAAAAGAAGTGGTTCTCATGGGGCGTTCCACCCAGAGCATGCTTCGGGATGTGCGTGCCGCCTTTATCGAAAACGATGCCCGCATGATCGTCCAGGTGAACGGTACCGAAAAGGTAGTGAACGATCTCAATCGCGAGATCAACAGCTACGCGGGAGAACTCTGGCAGGCAAATCTTTCGGAGGATCTCTCCACGGTGCTCGCCTCCTACGTGAACGGGGTGGGAGATCTGGAGCGGGTGGGAGATCACGCCCAGAATCTCATCGAGCTGTACGAGTACAAGCGGGAGAACCGTATCACCTTCTCCGAAAAGGCCACGATGGAGTTCGAAGATATGATAGGCCTCGCCTCCCGTGCCCTTGATCTTGCGGTGGAGGCCATGGAGGAGGAGAATGAGGAGAAGGCCCGAATCGTTATCGATCGTCTGGAGGCAGAGATTGATATGAAGGAAAAGGATCTCCGGCGGCGGCATATCCGACGGCTTAATGAGGGGCGCTGCGAGCCCGGAGCCGGGGTGGTCTTTATCGATATCCTGAGCAATCTGGAGCGTGTCGGTGATCATGCCCACAATCTGTCGTATATCGTCATCGACGTTATGCGGGTTCGCCGGGGGGAGAAACGGTAATGTTCGATTCGTTACTTTTGGGTGTTGTGCAGGGGGTTACGGAGTTCCTCCCCGTCAGCAGCTCCGGGCATCTTGCGCTCTTTCAGATGGCCCTGGGATGGGAGCGCTCCTCCCTGGCCTTCGATCTTCTTCTGCATGTGGCGACCCTGGGGGCGGTGCTGCTCTTCTTTGCTTCGGATATTTTGATCCTCGGGGAAGAGTGGTTTCGGGGGCTCTGGAACCCGCGGTTTCGCCGGCGTGCGGGGTGGATCTGCGGCTGGGCACTTCTGGGAGGAACGGCCCTTACGGTCTGTGTGGCGTTACCGCTCAAGACGTTTGTGGAGGGAGCCTTTTCCTCGCCTCTTCTGGTAGGAGGAGCCCTCGTGATTACGGGAGTCGTTCTCTTTCTCCCCAGCTTTTTCCCCCGGGGTGAGAGAAAGCTCTCTCTCGTTGCGGGTTGCCTTATCGGTATCGTTCAGGGGGTGGCGGTCTTTCCCGGTATCTCCCGTTCCGGCTCCACCATCGTGGCGGGGCTGGGACTGGGGCTCTCCCGGGAGGAGGCCTTTCGCTTCTCCTTTCTGCTTTCGGTCCCCGCCATTCTCGGCGGCATGGTGCTGGAGCTTCTGGAGGGGGGAGGGGTAGTCGCCGTGGTGGCTCAGCTTCCTTCGGGGGCGTGGCTGGGTGCTCTGGCGGCCTTTATAAGCGGTTACGCTGCTCTTATGCTTTTGCGGAAGGTTGTTCTTTTTGGAAAGTGGCATTGGTTCGGTATCTATTGTAGTATGTTGGGTCTTGGAACCCTGCTGTGGAGCTGGATCGGTTTTTGAGGGGAGGAGCTGAGGCTGTATGGAAAATCGCATGTGGAGTGATCCTCCCTGTCTGGTGCTGGCGAGCGGGAGCCCCCGGAGACGGGAGCTTCTCCGTGAATTAGGTTGGAAGTTTCGGGTGCTTCCCGCATCGGTGGATGAGTCGATTTTTCCCGGAGAGGCCCCGGAGACTGCTGCCTGCCGTCTCGCAGAGGCCAAGGCCCGGGAGATTGCAAATCAGTTGCCCGAGTCGTTGGTCATCGGGGCCGATACGCTGGTTGTTCTGGGAGAGTGTCTTCTCGGAAAGCCCCGGGATCGGGAGCAGGGAAGGGATATGCTCCGGATGCTTAACGGACGGGAGCATGCTGTACTTACAGGAATAGCTCTTGTGGAGGGGATGAGAAGCTGTGTGGCCATGGAGCGTACTCTGGTGCGGTTTCGTTTTGTCAGTGAATCCGCTCTCGAAGCCTATCTGGATACCGGAGAAGGTGCGGATAAGGCGGGGGGATACGCTATTCAGGGGCAGGGGGCCCTTCTGGTGGAATCCATTTCGGGGTGTTTCTACAACGTGGTGGGGCTTCCGCTGGGACGTTTGAGTGCCCTTCTGGCCCAATGGGGATGGGGACTGGGGTCCCAATGGAGGAGAAAGAACTAGATGCGACGGAGAACTCTTTTTTACGGCGTTCTTTGCATAGCTGCAGTGCTGGCGATTGTGGGGGTGCTCCCCCGGTGGCGTCACGAGATGAGCCACCGTTTTGTGGCTCCCTTGGCACAGTACGGGGATGTGCTGGCTATGGCTTCCGAGGAGGGGATCCCCTTCACAGAGGCCTGGACTTGGCTCGAAGAGCAGGGGCTTGTGGGGCTTGTGGCGGGTGAGCATACCGGAGAGAGGCTTGCCCAGGGAGCGCTTCCGCTCTGGTACGGTCCTGTCTCGGGGCTTCCTGAGAAGAGCGGCCTTCCGGGGGGAGAAAAGAACTCCTTTGCGGCGGTGCGGATCGCCTCGAACTCCCCTCTGCTCCCTCTGGTGGAGGAGGCCCTGAAAATCAGGTTCCCCAGGCATGAAAGACACACAGCGGAGGGATCGGTGATCTTCGTCCTCCCCCAGCGGGTGGAGGATCTTTTCGAAGCGGGGGTGCTTCCCGATTTCGAGGCGCTGGAGAAAACCAGTGCTGCCAAAATACCGCTGCTTTACCGTCCCGCCCCATCTCCGGGGCTTCCCTCTGAAACGGGGGGAGCGCTCCTTCGGATGGTGGCGGCACGATACCCCCAGATTCTCGCCATTGCTCCCTCCGGGGCGACTGTGGCGGGGTATCCCGATACGGCGGTTCTGGCAGAGGTGGCAAAGGAGAAAAAGCTCCCCCTGGCTCAGGTGGAGTTCTCCCGGCAGATCGGGGCGGTCTCTCTTAACTGGCGGCTCTTCCCGTTGCTGCTCCCTCTGCACAGTGTGACGCAGGATGAGGTGCTGAGCAAACGGCTTGATCGCTCTGCCATCGTGGATCGTATGCTACGCGCGGTGAAGGAGCGCTCTCTTCGCCTTCTCCTTTTGCGCCCCTATACGGTGGAGTCGGGGAGCCGGCTCAAGAAGTTCGGCGAGGATATCTACGCCATACGAAAAGGGGTGGAGTCTGCAGGGTATCGGGTGGCGTGGCCCCGATGCTATCCCCTCTGGAAGGAGAGTCTCTTCGGAGCACTTGCTCTGGGATTACTCTTTCTCTTTACCTTTCTTCAATATCTGTGGCGTTGCGGGGATACCGAGGAGAACCCCCTGGGGATTCCGGGCTTTGCCTTTCTCTGTGCCCTTGGAATAGCTCTGGGGCTTCTGGGATATCTCTCCGGAGGCTTTGCCAAGTATCTGGGAGCGCTGGGGGCAGTATTCATCACTACCGAGGCCGCCTTAAGCGCCCTGGAGGGGTGGAAGCGCCCAGGGCCCGCAATTCTTTCGGCGGTCTTCGTGCTGGTGGTGGGTGGCTTGAGCATCGCCGCCTTCTTTGGGAACCCGCTCTACATGCTTCGGCTCAAGACCTTTTCGGGGGTAAAGGCTACCCTTCTGCTCCCCCCGCTACTGGTTCTGCTGCACGATCTGCGGCGGCGGGTGCACCCCGAATCCCTTGGGGAGATTCTGGAACGTCCCTCCCGCTGGGGGGAGCTTATGCTTCTCGGCATTGCTCTCGGAGGGATGGCGCTTCTGGCTTTGCGGAGCGATAACGTCTCTTTTGTCCCCCAGTGGGAGATTATGCTTCGGGATTCGCTGGAGCAGTTTCTGGTGGCCCGCCCCCGGAACAAGGAGATCTTTGTAGGATATCCCGCTCTGGTGCTCTGGTACTATCTGCGGCGTCGGGATCTCTGGCTTCGCTATCGCGAAGTTTTCCGGGTGGGGGCAGTTTTTGCCTTTGCCTCGGCTCTCAACAGCTTCTGCCACTTCCATACCCCGCTCTATTTTACGCTCTTCCGGGTTTTCAACGGTCTCTGGACGGGGCTTCTTCTGGGGGGAGTCTGTGCAGTGTTGCTGGCACTGGCTCTGCGCTTCTCCGGGGGGGGCAGGAAGTTTCTGCTTTCATGAAAAGGTGAGTGACGGCTTTCAACCCCGTCACTCATCATCAGATTGTAAGGAGTGTGCCCATGCGTAAGGACTGGGATGTCCTTCTCTTCGGCTACTACGGATTCGGCAATCTTGGGGATGAGCTTCTTGCAAAGGTTCTTGTGGAGGGGCTGGAGGTTCTGGGGGTTCCCAGAAGCCGCATGGCGGTGCTCTCCGCGGATCCCGAGCGGAGCGCTCTTGACCTGGGGATTGCAGGGGTGAACCGCTGGCGTTCCGGGGAGGTCCTTCGGGCTCTTTCGAGAAGCCGTAGCCTTCTCTTCGGAGGAGGGGGGCTTTTTCAGGATAGCACGAGCTGGCGTTCCAACCTCTACTACTGGGGTGTGGTGCGGCTGGCCCGGATGATGGGGTGCCTCCCCTGGGCCTTCGGTCAGTCGCTGGGACCTCTCAGCAGCAGCTCCTCCCGCTTTTTTGCAGCCGATGCCTTCCGCTCCTGCACCTCCCGAGTCTGCCGGGATATCCCCTCTCTCGAATTTCTTGCCGATCGGGGTATGGAGGCACGTTGCTGCCCTGATCCGGTGCTGGCGCTGGAGCCCTGGGAGGAACATTTCCGGGGGGAGTATCTTCTGGTAAACCTTCGTCCCTGGAAGGGAGATCTTCCCCGAAGGGTGGCGGAGGAGGCCCGGAAGATGGGGGAGAAGTTTGGGCTTCCGCTTCTGGGCGTGGGGTTTGCTCCGGAGGATCTAGCCCTGTTGCAGCAGTTTCAGAGTGAGAAGATCCTTCACTGCCATACCATGCTGCAGATCCGTGTTCTTGAGGATATCTACACGTTGGCATCCCAGGCGTGCTGGGCCTTTGGCATGCGCTTTCACTTTGCTATTCTCTGTTTTATGCTGCATATCCCCATAACCTGTGTCCCCTATGCTCCCAAGGTGCGCTCCTTCGCTGAAGAGTGGGGGCTTCCTCTCTGGGAGGGAGATGGGGAGGTTCCTCTTCCCAGGGAGTCTTCCCGGGGGGAGCGGGATCTGCGGCAGGAGATTTTACGGGAACTCCGTTCTTCCTGGCTGAAGGTTTGTGAGGCGGTGCTTTCCCGGGAAGGAGGGGGCTCCCATGGATGATGACTTTCTGAGAACTCTCGAGAATAGGGCTCTTGATATCCGTAAGGATGTGTTGCGGCTACTCTCTCTGAGTCAGGGAGGGGGGCTTCTGGAATCCTTTGCTCTCGTGGAGATCCTGGTTTACCTCTACTGGAATTTTCTGCGCACCACCCCTGCCTCTCCTCTGGACCCCTCCCAGGATCGCTTTCTTCTCGGCTGCGTTCAGGCCAGTCCGGTGCACTATGCGGTGCTGGCTCATCGGGGGTTCTTTCCCCGGGAAGATCTATGGAGTTACGGAAAGCTCGGGGCCATGCTCCAGGGCTCGCCGGATATCCGACGAACTCCGGGGATACGCTACCCCGTATCCTCCCACGGGCATATTCTCGGCATCGCTGCGGGTATGGCTCTGGGGCTTCGGCTCTTTCACGACAATGCTTCGGAGCCCCCCCGCATTGTGGCATGTCTCGACATTCGGGAGCTTCAGGAGGGGGTAGCCTGGGAGGCCCTCCGGATTGCTCGGGAGTTTTCTCTGGAAAACCTTGTGGTGCTGGTGAACTGCTCCGAAAGGGGAGATCAGGAGCACCCTTCCATATGGCTCGACGTGGGGCGCATCCGCTCTCGTATGAATCTTCTGGGATGGGAGACCCTGGAGGGGGATGGGCACGACTATCGCTCCATCTGCAAGGCCTTTGAGAGTCTGGAGGCCTTTCCGGGGATTCCTCGGGCTATCTTCTTCCATACCCGTATCGGGAGGGGGATTCCTTCGCTGGAAGAGTCTGGAGCACGCCCTGATTTTTCTGATCGCTCCTGGCTCGCTGGGGCGCTTCATGAGCTGGATACGTTTTCCCGAAAACTGCGAAAGGGGGGGGGCGCATGAATCGCTCGATGCTCTTTCGAGAGGAGCTTCTTCTCTCGGTGCTCCGCAAGATCCCCCAATCCGTGGTGGTGGAGGGGGAGGAGCCCGTATCTCACGAGATGCGGGAGTTCGCTTCCCAGCATCCCGGAAGATACATCAGTGTGGGGCTTTCGGAGCAGAGCCTTCTTCTCGTTGCAGCGGGGATCGCTCTGGAGGGGGCGGTGGTGCTTGCGGGATCGCATACGCCTCTTCTGCTCCCCCGGGGGTATGAGCAGATTCGTAACTGCATCGCCCTCCCCCGGCTACCGGTACTGATTTTCGGCCCCGCCGGAGGGTTTGCCTGCGGCCATGAGGGAGCGCCCTTTCAGCTTGTGGAGGATCTGGGGCTCATGCGGCTTATGCCGGAGATGCATGTGCTGGTTCCTTCTGATCGGGATATCTGCGAAAAACTCCTCTTTGATTGCGCTCTTCGAAGGGTGCCGGCCTATATTCGCGCTCTTCCCGCCCTCTCTGTAGAGAGTTCTCCCATTTACGCCGCCACAGAGTGGAGCGGCCCCGTGAAGATCGGGGGGGCTCGGGTGCTCCGGGAGGGGGATGGGGTGACCCTCTGCTCCTATGGTATGATGATCCCCCAGCTGCTCTCTGCGGCTCGGGTCCTCTCCCGTCAGGGGATTGAGGCGGAGGTTCTCGACTGTTACTGTATCAAGCCCCTTCCAGAGGAGCTGCTTCTCTCTTCGGTGCGCCGCACGGGCTGCTGCGTGGTGGTGGAGGAGCACGCCCAGAGCGGGTCTCTGGGGGAGGCGTTGGGGGCTCTTTTCGGGAGACATTTTCCTGTCCCCCTTCTTTCGGTCAATATCGGATGCTCCTTCGGGCAGAGCGGTACCCCCGGGGAGCTTATGTCGTACTATTCCCTCCATAGCCAGGACGTGGTGGGAGCTGCCACGAGAGCATGGGGTATGCGAAGGAGGTTATGATGGATATTCGCATTTCAGGGGTGGCCAAGGTCTTTCCCCCGGATATCGTAGCATTGGAAGATATCTACCTCACCGTCTCCCGGGGGGAGTTCGTCTATCTTGTGGGGACCACGGGCTCTGGTAAGACGACTCTCCTGAGGCTTATCTCGCGTGAGGTGGAGGCCACCCGGGGACAGCTTACGGTGGGGGATTTTGTGCTTCGCAAGATGAAATCTCTGGATCTTGCCTTTTACCGTCGGGACGTGGGGGTGGTCTTTCAGGATTTCAAGCTTCTCTCCCATCTTACGGTGGTGGAGAATGTTGCCTTTGTGCTGGAGGTTCTCGGTATGCCTCCCAAGGAGATTCGGGAGCGTGTAGGAGAGGTTCTGGAGCGGGTGGGCATGTGGCGCCGCCGCTTTCTCTACCCCGAGCAGCTCTCGGGAGGGGAGAAGCAGCGGGTGGCCATCGCCCGAGCGGTGGTGAATACCCCCTCGATTCTCCTTGCGGATGAACCTACGGGAAATCTTGATACCCATACGGCGGAGGATGTGATGCAGCTTCTGCTCTCCATCAATGCCTCAGGTACCACGGTTATCATGGCCACCCACAACAAGTACATCGTGGATGCCTACCGCCAGCGGGTGGTGGAGCTTCGGGGAGGCCGGATGATTCGGGACGAAAAGCGGGGGAGGTACGAAGAAGATGAGAATTTTTAAATGCCTTCTGCGGGACACCCTCCGGCTTCTTCTACGGCATTGGGGGGTGAGTCTCCTTACCCTGCTTACCGCATCGGCGGTCTTCTTTCTCGTGGGGGCCAGCGCCCTTCTTCTGGTAAATCTCCGGGCCATGGTGCAGCGGGTGGAGGAGGGGCTGGTGGTGCAGGCCTACGTGAAAAATGTTGAAGATCTTCAAACTCTGGAGCCCATGGTGGCGGTCATCCCCGGGGTTGCCCGGGCGGAGAAGGTACTCCCCCAGCAGGCTCTCCAGAGATTGGGGGCCACCTTAGAGGGGCATATGCAGGCTCTTGAGATTCTGGGAGAGAATCCGCTCCCTCCGAGTTTCGAGATTCGCCTCGTTCGGGCCTCTTTCGCTCCGGGGGTTGTACGGGAGCTTCTGGGATATCCTCAGATAGAGGATGTGGTCTATGCGGGAAAGCTTGCGGAGCGTATGGCCCGGATCTCATCCTTTGCGGGGCATTTCTCACTGGGAGTCCTTATTATTGCTGTGGTGGCGAGCAGCCTGGTGCTTTACAATACCATACGCATCTCCATATACTCCCGGCGGGAGGAGATTTCGGTGATGCTTCTTGTGGGGGCTACCCCCACCTTTGTCTCTCTTCCCTTCGTGCTTCAGGGGATGGTTCTCGGGGTTCTCGGATCACTTGGGGCGAGTGTTCTCCTTGCGGGAGCCTATGCCTCTTTCACCGATTTTATCTCCGAGACCATTCCGTTTATATACGTGATTAAAGATCCCCGGATCTTCTATCAGCTTGGGCTTATTCTGCTTGGAGGAGGTATTACGCTGGGGTGGATCAGTAGCTGGCTGGCGGTGGGACGTTACGTGCGCCGAGCCATGCGACCCCTGTAAAAGGGGTGTAGAAAGTGGAAAGTAGAAAGTGGGGAGTGAAAAGTAACGTCAAAAACAGCGTTCTTTACTGACGTTGCTGCTCACAAGCTGCGATGGTTTAGATTGGAGTGAGGGAGATGCGAAAGGATCTTACAAGGTGGGGGATGCTGCTTCTCCCGGTGCTTTTGCTGATGGCAGGCGCTGCTTCGGGGGATACCATGGAGGAGATTGATCTGCGGATCAAGGCGGAGCAGACTCGGCTTGCCACCATCGAAAAGCAGATCGACTATCATAAAAAGCAGATATCCATAAGCCAGCAGAAGGAGCAGCGCATTCTCGAAGAGCTTGCAAAACTTACCGAGGAGATTAACCTCTCTCATCAGAGGATCTCCCTTCTGGAGCTGCAAAACGAAAAGACCCAGCTTCGCCTGGAGGAGCTGAGCCGCCAGATTGCAGTAACGGAATCGCGGCTTGGAACGATACGGGGGCTTCTGCGTGAGCGGGTGATAGCCCTCTACAAGTACGGAGGGGTGGCGGAGATGGAGATGCTCCTCGCCTGCGATAACCTTTACGCCGCCATGGAGGCTTCCTACCTTCTGAACCGGATGACCCAGATGGATAAGGAGCTTTTTCGAGAGGCGGCGGAGCGTAAGCGTCTTCTCGATGCCTCTCGTGAAGAGACCCTGGTGCGCAAGCGGGAACTGCAGGAGCGGTTGCTCCGTCTCAAGGATGCCGCCCGGGATCTTCAAAAGAACATAAAAAACCGCAACGGCTATCTCGAATCGCTGCGGCAGCAGCGTCAGGATCATCGCGCCACTGCGACGGCTCTCGAGAGAATGCAGGCCCAGCAGGAGAAGGAGATTTCGGAGCTTCTCAAGAAAAAGCAGCGTCTGGCGGAGGAGAAGCGCCGGGTGGAGGAGCAGAAGCCCGAAAATACGCTCCCTCCTCTTACAAAGCCCGGGCGCCTCGCCTGGCCCCTTCGCGGGACGATCACCAGCCCCTTTGGCGTGCGGGTGCACCCGGTGTTCAAGACCAAGCTGCAGCATACGGGAATCGACATCGACGGCGACATGGGGGATCCCGTGAAGGCCGCAGGGGTGGGGGAGGTTATCTTTGCAGGGGTGCTCCGGGGGTACGGGCAGATCATCATCCTTGATCACGGAGGAGGGCTTTCCACCGTTTACGCCCATCTTTCTCGGATTCTCGTCCGGGAAGGACAGCGGGTGCAGACGGGGCAGGAGATCGGCAAGGTTGGAAGTACCGGCACCTCCACGGGGCCCCATCTTCATTTCGAGGTGCGGGAGAACGGAAACGCCCGGAACCCCACGAGCTACCTCGGAAGTTGATCTCTCGCCCTCGGGGGTCGTGATACGGGATATGCTGCTACGATACATCCAGATAATGCCGAATGCGTAGTGCGGAATACTTAAGGAAGGACGTGGATCGTCATGAAATGGAGAAGACTACGGGAAATAGGATTGGGCGTCTGTATTGGAGCCCTTGTGGCCTGGACCTTTATCGCCCAGGCGAGCGATACAAATAATCTGCGTCAGATCCTTCCTTTCGAGGCCAAATCTCTCTGGCTTATGAAACAGGCGAGGGCCATTCTGGAGACCTACCATGTGGATGGTGATACCCCCCTTTCGGAGGATCTCATGGTGCAGGGGGCTCTCCGTGGTATGGTCTCTTCCTGGAATGATCCCTATACCCGCTATGCGGATCCGGATCAGCTCAAGGAAGAGGAGATCGACATGGAGGGAGAGTACGGGGGGCTGGGGATCTACATCGGCCGCCGCGAGGGGCGTACCGTGGTGATCAGCCCCATTGAGGATACCCCGGCAGACCGGATAGGTTTGAAGCCCGGGGATGTGATCGTCAAAATCGGCGAGGACAACATCGCCGACTGGGATCAGAATCAGGTGGTGAAGACCCTCCGGGGAGCTCCAGGAACCCCTGTAACGGTCTGGATCTTCCGGGAGGGAGAGTCGGATCTTCTTCGGTTCGATATCGTGCGGGAGAAGATCGAGATCAAGGCGGTGCGCTATGAACTCCTCTCGGGGGATGTGGGGTACGTCCGACTCGCTCATTTTAACCAAAAATCTACAGAAGAGGTCTCCCGTGCCTTTGGAGATCTCCGCAGTCAGGGGGCCCGGGGGTATATTTTGGATCTGCGCAATAACCCTGGGGGATTGTTGCAGGCGGCGGTGGATATTTCGGATATGTTCCTAGATGATGGGCTCATCGTGGGAATGCGGGGGCGGGTTGCCAAGGCGAACGAAGAGATTTACGCCGAGCGGGGCTCTATTCCCAGAGATCCTCTGAATGTGCTTATCAACGAGGGGAGCGCCAGCGCTTCGGAGATTGTGGCGGGGGCACTGAAGGATCACCACCGGGGAAAGGTGATGGGGAAGAAGAGCTTCGGTAAGGGCTCTGTGCAGACCCTCTTTCCTCTTCCGGATGGTTCGGGAGTGTATGTTACCATTGCACGGTACTATACCCCTTCGGGAGTTCTGATTGATCACGTAGGGTTGGAGCCCGAGGTACTGCTCTCCGGCGATATCAGCAGGATCTACAGCGAGGATCTGCAGCTTCAGGAGGCTCATCAGGATATGCGGGGCACGCTCCTGACGCTGGTTCCTACCCCTTGAGAGAGGGGTTTTGGGGTTTGAAACGTAGTGGTAGTGGTACCATTCGGGGGCTCTCGCTGCTCCTGGGGCTTTCCCTGTGCGCAGGGGCGCTCTTCTTTCTGTTTCTCTCCGGGAACGTGTTCTCTCCTTCTCTTTCCGGCGAGAAGCCTTCTTCGGAGGCTCCTCTTCAGGGGAGGATCTTCTTTCCTCTGAGCCGCCAGAATCTTGAAGGGGAGGAACTCTGTTCCCTCGAAGAGGAGGCGCTGCCGGAATTCCTCGAAGAGGAGGGGGAGGCGGGGCTCTTCCTCTGGCAGAGGTATTGCTGGCTCTCTCCGGATATCCGGAGTTCCGGGAAACTCTCTGTAGATGCGGAGGAACCTCCGCTCCCCCCGGTCTTCCCTCCCGGGGGGGTGGCGGTGCTTCTTCTGGATGACGTCGGAAACAGCGCCTCTCTCGGAGCAGCCTTTGCGGCGCTGAAGATTCCCCTTACGTGGGCGATCCTCCCCGGAGAGAGCCAGACGGAGAGATGCCGGGATCTGGCGGAGGCACAAGGGATTCCCTATATCGTGCATATGCCGATGCAGGCTCTCGGAGATACTCCGGGAAGTTACTGGTATGGAACCAACTGGATTGTGGAGGGGATGTCCCCCGAGGAGATTCGCAGAGAGGTTCTCCGGGCGTTGAAGCTGCTTCCGGGAGCTTTGGGAATGAATAACCACAGAGGCTCTCTTGCCACAACGGATGCCGCTTTGATGGACCCCTTTCTTGAAACTCTCCGGGCGCGAGGGCTCTTCTTTCTGGATAGCCGGACCAACTCAAGGAGTGTCGCGGCCTCTCTCGCGGCAGAGAAGGGGATGCCCCGGCTTGAAAATCATGTCTTTCTTGATCATAAAAAGGAGCCCGAATTTTTCCGAAGCCAGATGAAACGCCTCTTTGCAATGGCGGGAAAGCGCGGGTGGGCGGTGGGGATATGCCACGCCCGAAGCTCCACCTACCAGGTTTTTAAGGAGATGGAGGGGGAGCTTGCGGGGGATCCCCGGCTGATAACGCTGCCGGATCTTGTGGATATTCTCAAGGGGAGAGGGCGTTCTCAGAAAAAGGACGTGTTTTCGTTACAACTGTCAGATTGACGTATTCTCCGGGGATTCCGGAAAAGAGCGGCTTGCCGCCATGTAGTACGTAAAGAACGGGAGGAAAAATCCGTGAAGGGATGTACGGAAATTCTTGTAGGTGCCCAGTGGGGCGATGAGGGTAAGGGGCGCGTGGTGGATGCCCTGGCGGGAAAGACTGATGTAATTGTGCGCTACCAGGGGGGTGCCAATGCGGGGCATACCGTGATCGTGGGCTCCGAGAAACACGTATTTCATCTTCTTCCTTCGGGGATGCTCTACACCGGAAAGCTTTGCATTATCGGCAACGGGGTGGTGGTGGATCCCGGGCAGCTTCTGTTCGAACTTGGGGAGCTACAGGCCCAGGGAAAGGATCGGGCTCGATTGGTGGTGAGCCGGGATGCCCATGTGGTGCTCCCCTATCATAAAGTCCTTGATGGAGCCGACGAGGCTTTTCGGGGGAAAGAGCGGGCCATCGGAACCACCAAACGAGGGATCGGCCCCTGTTACGTGGATAAGTACAACCGTATGGGTATTACCATGGGAGATCTTGCAAATCCGGAGATTCTCCGAGAGAAGCTCTCCCAGAACGTGAACATGAAGAACATGCTTCTCACCCGGATTTACGGCATGACCCCCCTTCCCTTTGACAGCATGTACCAGGAAGCTCTTGAGTGGGGAGCCAAGCTGGCACCCTATCTCGGAGATGCCTCTCTGGAGGTTCACAAGGCCCTTGAGAAGGGAAAGGGAGTGCTTCTCGAAGGGGCCCAGGGGACGTTACTGGATGTCGATTTCGGAACCTATCCCTATGTGACGAGTTCGAACCCTACCGCTGCGGGAGGGTGTATCGGTGCGGGTGTGGGCCCCACGCGGATCTCCCGGGTTATCGGGGTGGTGAAGGCCTACTGTACCAGAGTGGGAGAAGGCCCCTTTCCTACCGAGGATTTCGGGGAGTGGGGGGAGTATCTCCGGGTAAAGGGCGGGGAGTTCGGCGCTACCACGGGGCGTCCCCGGCGCTGCGGATGGCTTGATATGGTGGCTCTCCGCTATGCTGTCCGGATCAACGGCCTCGGGGTACTCGCTCTTACCAAGCTGGATGTTCTTTCAGGGCTTGAGGAGATTCAGGTGGCACTGGAGTACTCCGTAGATGGTACGACATGCGGTGAATTTACCCCCTCCGCCTCCTTTCTGGAGAGTGCCGAGCCGCTGTACACCTCTCTTCCGGGGTGGAAAGAGGATATCTCGGGGTGCCGGAGCTTCGAGGAGCTTCCCCAGGAGGCCCAGAATTACGTGCGCTTTATTGAGGAGCAGGCGGGGGTTCCCGTGGGGCTCATCGGTGTCGGCCCCGGCCGGGAGGAGACTATCCTCCGCGGTTTCTAGCCAGGGCGACACAGCGAGAGCGAGGGCGAGAGCCATGAAGGCTTATGATTCCCTTGAGAGAAAAGAAGGGGCATGCTGATTCCGGAGATCAACTTCTGCACCACAGAGGATCTTCAGGCTCTTGTCTTTATGGAAGAGCACTGTTTTCCCGATTCCCCCTGGTCCTTTCGGATTCTTCTGCGTGATCTCGAAGCGTCCTCCCGGGAGGCATTCTTTTATCTCGGGGCTTTTTGGAAGGGTTTTCTTGTGGGGTATGCCGTTTTTCGTCCCCGGAACGGAGAGCTTGCGCTTCTGCGTATCGGGGTGTTGCGGCGTTATCGGCGTCAGAAGATAGGAGCCCAGCTTCTTGAGGCGGGGGAGCTGCTCGCAGCAGAGATACCCCTCCCATCCCTCTCTCTGGAGGTGCACCAGAAAAATGGTGAGGCCCGCAGCTTCTACGAGAGCATGGGGTATGTTCTGGATGGAATTTCCTCAAGAAATGCTGCTCATACTGCTACCCCTCCTCTGGTATACCGAAAGGATCTTTCAAAAAATCTCCGCGATTATCTGCGTTGAGCATGAAGGTTGTTCTGCATCTCCCCGGAACGGATGTTCTTTCCGGGGCTTTTTGGTGATGAAAAAAGGCCCCCTCTTCTGGTATCATGAGGGGGAGAGAAAAAGAGATGTACCCAAAACGGATACATTTCATATCCGAAGGGAGCGAAGCCCATGCTTCTTGATACGGTGATTGTGTTAGATTACGGTTCTCAGTATACCCAGCTCATTGCCCGGCGCATCCGGGAACAGAAGGTATACAGCGAAATTCTCCCCTGGGATACACCTGCGGCGGAGATTCTTGCGAAGTCTCCCAGGGGGATCGTTCTCTCCGGAGGCCCCAACAGCGTGCACGGCCCCGGGGCCCCGGGGCTCTCCGCGGAGCTTCTTCATTCTGGGGTGCCCATTCTTGGGATATGCTACGGTATGCAGGTGCTCGCCAAGGCCTTGGGAGGCCGGGTAGAGCGTGGAGTTGCGGCGGAGTACGGCCGGGCCTCGGTACGGTTTTACCGGGAAACGCCCCTTCTTCAGGGCTTAAGCGAGATCTCCACGGTCTGGATGAGCCACTGGGATCAGGTGACAGAGCTTCCTCCCGGAGCATCTCTTCTGGCGGAGAGTCAGGAAGGGGTTTTTGCGGGGTTTGCCGCAGGGGAAGGGAAGATCTGGGCGCTACAGTTCCATCCCGAAGTGGTGCATACCCAGGAGGGAACGTCCATTCTCAGGAATTTTCTCTTTTCCATATGCTCCTGTGAACCCTCCTGGGATCTTGGGGAGTACGTGGAGTCTATGATAGGAGATATCCGGAAGAAGACGGGAGAAGACCGGATTATCTGCGGCCTCTCCGGAGGGGTGGATTCTTCGGTGGCGGCGGTGCTCACCTCACGCGCTGTGGGGGATCGGCTGGAGTGTATCTTCGTGAATAACGGCCTTCTCCGGCAGAACGAGGCGGAGGAGGTTCTGGAGGCCTACACATCTCTCGATCTTAAAATCCACTACGTGGATGCGGGGGAGCGCTTTCTTGCGGCTCTTCAGGGGGTGACAGATCCTGAAAAGAAGCGCAAAATCATCGGAGAGACCTTCATCCGGGTCTTCGAAGATACCGCAGAGAAGGTTGGAGGTGCCGTATGGCTTCTTCAGGGGACGCTCTACCCCGACGTGATCGAGAGCGGTCATCAGGGTAAAGGGGCGGCGGTGATCAAGACCCATCACAATGTGGGGGGGCTTCCGGAGGATATGGAGCTTAAGCTTTTGGAGCCTCTGCGCGATCTTTTTAAGGACGAGGTTCGCGGCATGGGAAAGATTCTCGGAGTTCCCGAGAAGATTCTCGGGCGGCACCCCTTTCCCGGTCCGGGTCTTGGGGTCCGCTGTCTCGGGGAGATTCGGGAAGAGCGTCTGGAGACCTTGCGCAAGGCGGATGCCATCTTTATCCAGACTCTTCGGGAGGAGGGGCTTTACGACTCCATCTGGCAGGCCTTCTGCGTGTTGCTACCGGTGAATACCGTGGGCGTCATGGGGGATATCCGTACCTATGCGGAGGCGGCGGTGCTCCGGGCAGTGGAGGCTCAGGATGGTATGACCGCCGATTGGGCGCGGATAGATCCCGCTGTTCTTGACCGGGTGGCGCGGCGTATCTGCAATGAGGTCCCCGGCATTAACCGGGTGGTGCTGGATATCACGGGGAAGCCTCCGGGGACGATTGAGTGGGAGTAGCAACGCTTTTTCAGAGCCATGTGCGGGGGCAGTGAAGAAAAGGCCCCTCAGAAAAGGAGGATTTTTTGTGGAAAAGGATGATCGGGAGTATCTTCGGCGATTCCGGGGAACGATAATTCCTTTTTTACTCGTGCTGGGTATTTTCGGGTTTCTGAGCTATGGGGTTACTCGTCCCCTGGTGGCTCCCCTTATGTGGGCATCACTGCTCTCCGCTTTTTCCTATCCCCTTTACCAGTGGTTGCATCTCCGGGTCTTTCGGGGAAAGGATCAGAATATAGCCGCCTTTATCAACACTTGCGTCGTACTGCTGGTGCTGGTCCTTCCTACGATCCTCCTGGGGAGCGTCCTTGTACGGGAGGGGGTCTATCTTTACGGTATCGTGGCGGATTATTTGACAGAAAACCCCACCCTTAATTTCGCAAATTTTCATAATCTGGGAAACTATCTTCCCGAGTGGCTCACCCAGCAGAACGCCTTTCTAGAGGAGTATGGCCTCTCTTTTCAGAACTCTTTGCGCCAGGGATTGCGCTGGGTTTCTCTGCGCATAGCGGATGTATCCCGGGATTTTTTGGGAAATGCCTTCAGCATTATCTATCAGATTGTCTTTGCGGTGGTGGCCACGTTCTTTCTTACCCGGGACGGCCATGTGGTGCTGGAGTATCTCAAGGATATCACCCCTCTCGGGGAGGAGGAACGGGAGGCGTTCTTCACCAGGGCGAAAAAGCTTCTGCGCTCCATCGTCTACGGTGTGATCTTTACCTCCGCAATTCAGGCCTTTCTGGGAACCCTGGGATGGGCCTATTTTGAGCTTCCCGCGCCTCTCATCTTCGGGGCCGCCATGTTTCTTCTTGCCATGATCCCCATTGTGGGAACCTCTCTGGTGCTTCTTCCAGGAGCGGCATACCTTTTCTTTCTGGGCCATCATATCCAGGGGGTGGTGCTGGCGGTGTACAGCCTGGTAGCGGTCAGTTCCATCGAATCCTTTGTGCGTCCCCTCTTCATCTCTGAGGGGAGCCAGGTGCACGCTCTTATTGTCATTGTGGGAATTCTCGGAGGTCTTGCTGCCTGGGGGTTTCTGGGGCTTTTTTTCGGTCCTCTGGTACTCTCCCTCTTTATCTTTTTTCTCGACGGCTACCGGCGGATCGAAACTATCCGGCGGGAGAAGGATCGTCTGGTTTCCGAAGAGTAAAACCGCTCTAAGAACAAAAAATCTATGCGGATCAAGGAGGATATGCCATGCCCTACATTCTCGCGGTGAGTGGCCTCAAGGATTCCGGAAAGACCACCCTTTGCGGAGAGCTGCTTGAAAGACTTCGGAAAAGGGGGTATCGGGTGGGATATGCCAAGCATAGCTCCCATTCCTTGGAGAGCCTTGAGAATGCGGATACGGGAAAAATCAGGACCAAGGGTATCCCTACGGTATATTTCTCCTCCGGGGCGGTGCTTCTCGAACTGGGGGAAGATTCTCCTGTGCAGTATACTCTCTCCCGATGCTTTCTTCAGGAGGATCTGGTGCTTCTCGAAGGAGGAAAATATTTTCCCTTTCCCCGCATATGGGTAGGGCCTCCGGAGACGGTCCCCGAAGAGGTGAAGGGGATCATCGCCTACTGGAACCGCTTTGTGGAGGATACCGAAGATCCTTTGGAGTACGGTGCCGGGGGGGAGGAGAGGCTGGCGGATCGAATCGAAAAACTTCTGGTCTCCCGAGATAAAGAACCGTTGGAAGTGTTTATGGGAACCCGGAAACTTCCCATAAAAAGTTTTGTGGGGGACTTTATCGCCGGGGGGATTCGAGGAATGCTGGGATCTCTCAAGGGATATCTTCCGGAGGGTTCCGGAGCCCTCTCCCTCTTTCTTCGAGATGAAAAGACGTCTGAGGAAACTCCGAGTGGTTTGACTACCCCGGAGTAACGAAAATGCACAGCGCGGAAGATTCCTCTTCGGAAGAGGCGTTTTTTATCTGAAGATGCTTGTCTCTTCTTGAGGAGCTGTCTATAATGAGTACCGCTTTTTATGGGGTCCCTTTTGCGGGGGACATGGGCTTTTTGTGGCGTATTATAAAGGGAGGTCGTGGTACGGATGTTTTTGCAGTTGTTGCTTGTGGCTCTTGTAGGAGCCTTGTCTCTGGGGTTTGCTTATTATTCCCTCACGAAGATCAACGCTTTTTCGGTTACTAACGAGAGGGTGAATGAGCTTTCCGAGATTATTCACAAAGGGGCTATGACATTCCTCTTCCGGGAGTATCGCTGGCTGGCTCCTTTCGTGGTGGTGGTGGCACTTTTCCTGGGCTTTATGATCAGCATTCCCACAGCGATTTCCTTCATTTTCGGCGCTCTCTGTAGCGGCGTGGCGGGCTTTATCGGCATGCAGGTAGCTACCCGCTCCAACGGAAAGACTGCCTTTGCGGCTACCGAAGGAATGAACAAAGCCCTGGGTGTCGCCTTTACCGGGGGGATCGTGATGGGTATGTCTGTGGTCGGGATCGGCGTGGTGGGGGTTGTGATCTGCTACTTCCTCTTCGGAGATCCTAACGTCATCACCGGCTTCGGCTTCGGTGCCAGCTCCATCGCTCTCTTCGCCCGTGTGGGGGGAGGGATCTACACCAAGGCCGCCGATGTGGGGGCGGACCTGGTGGGCAAAGTCGAAGCGGGAATCCCCGAGGATGATCCTCGGAACCCTGCGGTTATCGCAGATAATGTGGGAGATAACGTGGGAGACATCGCCGGTATGGGTGCGGATCTCTTCGAGTCCTACGTCAACTCCATTATCGCTGCCATGGCCATTGGCCTGGTGGTGGCGGGGGATCGTGGCGTGATCTACCCCCTCTTTCTGGCAGCCATCGGCATCGTAGCCGCCATCCTGGGCACCTTCTTCGTCCGGGTGAAGGAAGGCGGCAATCCTCAGCTTGCTCTGCGGATGGGTACCATCTCCACGGGGTTCTTCATGATCATCGGCACCTGGCTTCTGACCACCAAACTTTTCGACGGGGATATCACCCTCTTCTACGCCGTAGTGGCGGGGGTTCTTGCGGGGGTTCTTGTGGGGTACGTTACAGAGATCTACACCTCCGCTACCTATAAATCCGTAAAGGATATCGCCCAAGCCTCCGAGACGGGGCCTGCCACGAACATCCTTGCGGGGATCGGGGTGGGGATGAAGTCCACCGCCATCCCGGTGCTCATCATCTGCGCCGCCATTCTTGTGGGGGTAAAGTTCGGTGGGCTCTACGGCATTGCCTGTGCTGCGGTGGGGATGCTCTCCATCACCGGGATGACCTTGAGCGTAGATGCTTACGGTCCTATTGCGGATAACGCCGGAGGGATCGCCGAGATGGCCCACCTTCCTGCAGAGGTTCGGAAGATTACGGATAAGCTTGATGCGGTGGGGAACACCACCGCAGCCATCGGTAAGGGGCTTGCCATCGGCTCTGCCGCTCTTACCGCCCTGGCCCTCTTCTCCGCCTACGGTACCGCCGTGGGGCTCACCAGCATCGACCTTCAGAATCCCAAGGTTATGGTGGGGCTCTTCATCGGGGGAATGCTCCCCTTCCTCTTCAGCGCTCTCACCATTCAGGCGGTGGGTCGTGCTGCCCAGGCAATGATCGAAGAGGTGCGCCGGCAGTTCCGGGAAATCCCCGGCATCATGGAAGGAACCGGGCGTCCCGAGTACGAGCGCTGTGTAGATATCTCCACGGCCGCCTCTCTCAGAGAGATGATCATTCCGGGGCTTCTTGCGGTAATCACCCCCCTTGCGGTGGGGCTTGTTCTCGGAGCGGAGGCCCTGGGAGGGCTTCTGGGAGGTTCCATCGTCACGGGAGTTATGATGGCGATTTTCATGTCCAACGCCGGAGGTGCCTGGGATAACGCCAAGAAGTACATCGAAGAGGGACATCACGGCGGCAAGGGCTCTGAGCCTCACGCTGCGGCGGTGACCGGAGATACCGTGGGGGATCCCTTCAAGGACACCTCCGGACCGAGCCTGAACATCCTCATCAAGCTCATGTCCGTGGTGGCCTTGGTGCTGGCACCCCTTTTCCTCTAGCTTTTTACAGCGGAAGAACATAGTTTTTCAGGAAAGGCAACAGGGGGAGGGGAGCCTCCCCCTGTTGCTCTATGGTGGGCGAGGCCGGGGGGATTTTGCGCCTCTAGTGCATCATTCCTGCTTATATTGTGACTTCGGCTGAAATCCGGGAGCTGGAGCTTGTGTGTCCCCGGCAGCGACATAGTGGTCGGCGAGTGCAGCTTTGCGTCGCGGAGAACCTCCTGGTGGCAGGCGGACGTGCCAGCAAGCCCCAGTCGCGCACCTGGTCGGCGGAAGTCTGCGGCGACGGTTCGGAGTAGCAAAGCAAGGGAGCGGTTCGCCACTTTCGGAGCCGAGGGGACACACAAGCGGAGGCTCCCATTCCAAGGCACAATATAATGTGGAACAACCCACTAGGGGGGGCGTATGTATCAGGATAACGTGAAAAGGATAAAAGAAGCTCTTGATATCGTGGAACTCATCTCCGAACGAGTAGCTCTCCGGAAGGTGGGGCAGAACTATCGGGGGCTCTGCCCCTTTCATTCGGAGAAGACCCCCTCTTTCTACGTATCCCCGGAGCGGCAGAGCTATCACTGTTTCGGTTGCGGTGCCGGAGGGGATATCTTTACCTTTGTCATGGAAACCGAGGGAATTCCTTTCAAAGAAGCCTTGGAAATTCTCGCCTCTCGAGGCGGTATTACCCTTGAGCGGTCTTCCGGGGGGGAGGTAAAAAAAGACCTTCGATCTCTCCTGGAGGTTGCTCGGGAGTTCTATGAAAAAAATCTTCAGGGGTCTCGGGGTACTCTGGCCCGGGACTATCTGGAGGGGCGGAAAATCCCCCCGGAAGCGTGGCAGGCCTACGGCCTCGGATGGTCTTGTCAGAGCTGGAACGATCTGGCGGAGCATCTCCGAAAAGAGGGTTTTGCCCTCAGGGATGCTCTGGATGCGGGGCTTCTGATCTCCGGGGATCGTGGAAATTATGACCGCTTCCGGGGGCGCCTTATCTTTCCCATCCAGGATGTGGCGGGGCGCACCATAGCCTTTGGAGGGCGCCTCGTCTCGGGAGAGGGGGCCAAGTATGTGAACAGCCCCGAGGGCTCCCTCTACTCCAAACGTCGTAACCTCTATCTTCTCCACCGTGCCAAGAAGCCCATGCGGGAAAAGGGAGAGGCCCTGCTGGTGGAGGGGTATATGGATGCCCTCCGGCTTCATCTGGCGGGATTTCCCGAGGCGGTGGCCTCTCTGGGAACCGCTCTCTCCGAGGAGCAGGGAGATCTTCTCCGGCGTTTTGCCGGCCGAGTCTGGGTCTGCTACGATGCGGATGCAGCGGGTCAGGAGGCGGCGCTTCGGGGGATGTATATTCTTCAGTCCCGGGGGTTGGACGTGAGGATTATGCTGCTCCCCTCGGGGGAGGACCCGGATTCTCTCGTGGCAGCTCCGGAGGGAGCAGAACTTTTTCGTGAACTCCGGAAAAAAGCGCTCCCTCTGGTCTCCTACCACCTCCGTCTTCGGGAGCCCCTTCTGCGCGATGCTGCCACCCGTACAGCTGCAGTGGAAGAAGTTCTGGAGCGGACGGGGTCTCTCCCCTCCTTTGAGGTGGCTCCCTATCTTTCGGAGATCGCCTCCTCCTTTGGCATGTTTTCCCATGAAGTGGCTAAGCTCCTGGAAGAATATCGGAAAAGGGAGCATGTTCGGGAAAAAAGAATGGCCACGGAAAAAGAGGATTCTCCCTCTTCCCGCGTATATATACGTAGGGGAGAGCAGGAGGAGCGTACCCGCCTTCTGCAAGAGGTCCATGTTCTCGAAGCGGGACTTCTTTACCTGTTGAGCCGGAGACAGTGCCCATCTGTTCTCGCTCCGGAGGATCTGCTTCCGCTCTTTTCCCAGGATGTTCTGCGGCATATGGCGGTGGCCTTTCTTCAGGAGAGAGATGTAGAAGCGCTTAAAGCACGGTGGCTCGAAATAGGAGATACCTTCCCCTTTCGGGTACTCGAAAAGGGGGCGGTCTTCTGTGACCAGCTCTCCGGAGAGGAAGATTCCTGGGAGACCCTCGTTGCATCGCTTCTGGAGCATGCGGAAAAAAAGGAATACCTCCGGTGGAAAGAAAAGATCGCTCGAAACGAGGCGAATCCCCAGGAGTTGCAGCGTTTCCTTGAGTTGGGAAAACGGTTGAAAAAGGGAGGACATTAAATGGCAAAGAAAAATAGTTCCTCGTCGGGATCTAAAAAAAAGGCACCCTCTAAGGCGCAGGTCTCTGCGGATCTGACCAGCGAAGAGTCTCGGGAAGGGGAGCTTCCCGGAGAGCCTTTGGGGGAGCCCTCGGGGGGAAAGCAGGATCTCACTCGGGAAGAAAAGCTTGGCTTCATCGATAAAATCCGGGTATTACTTCAAGAGGGGCAGGAGAAGGGATATCTCACCTACGACGATATCGAAAAACAGATTCCCGAGGAGTATCTGAATGCGGAGACCCTCGACAATCTTTACTCCAACCTGCTGGAGCTTGGCATTCAGGTGCAGGAAGATACCAAAAAGGCTAAGACTGAAGAGAAGGAGGATGATCTTCTCGAATCCACCGAGGAGATGGGGGATCTGGAAGATCTCCCCCTCTCAGACCCGGTGCGCATGTACCTTCGGGAGATCGGCAAAATTTCCCTTCTCACTCCGGATCAGGAGGTAGAGCTTGCCATGAGGGTGGAGGCAGGGGATGCCAGAGCAAAGGCTGCCCTGGTGGAGGCCAATTTGCGGCTTGTGGTGAGCATTGCGAAAAAATACATCGGCCGAGGGATGCTCTTTCTCGACCTTATTCAGGAGGGCAATCTGGGGCTCATCCGGGCGGTGGAGAAGTTCGACTACCGCAAGGGGTACAAGTTCAGCACCTATGCCACCTGGTGGATACGCCAGGCGATAACCCGGGCCATTGCGGATCAGGCGCGGACCATCCGAATCCCCGTGCACATGGTGGAGACCATCAACAAGCTTATCCGCATCTCCCGGCAGCTTGTGCAGCGTTTGGGGCGGGAGCCTACTGCCGAAGAGGTGGCGGCGGAGATGGATATCCTCCCCTCCAAAGTGGAGGAGATCCAGAAGATCGCCCAGGAGCCGGTCTCTCTGGAGACCCCCATCGGCGAGGAGGAGGACAGCCAGCTCGGTGACTTTCTTGAGGATAAGGATATCCCCAGCCCGGAGGAGGCCGCATCAAGCCAGCTCCTGCGGGAGCAGCTGGAATTTATGCTTGAAGATCTCACAGATCGTGAAAAGGAGGTGCTCCGGCTTCGGTTCGGCCTGGAGGACGGGCACCCCTACACTCTGGAAGAGGTGGGGAAGCGCTTCGGAGTAACCAGGGAACGCATCCGACAGATCGAAGCCAAGGCGCTGCGAAAGCTCCGGCATCCGAGCCGGAGCAAAAAGCTTCGTGATTTTCTCGACTGATGTGGATTGTTCCCTTTTTCTCCAGTGTTGCGATCCTCTCTCTCTCTGATATACTTATGGATGGTTTGTGCTTGGAGGGACGATAATGCGGCTTGATCTCTTTCTCAAACTTGCCCGCCTGGTGAAGAGGCGGAGTGTGGCCCAGGAGATGATACGCATCGGAGCGGTGCGGATCAATCAGCGGGAGAGCAAACCCTCCTCATCGGTTCGCCTTGGGGACGAGGTGGAGATCGCCTATCCCCGGAGAGTCCTGAAGGTGAAGGTTCTTCAGGATGACGAAAAGGAGCTTCGCCGTAAGGCCGAGCCCTACGAACTGATGGAGGAGCGGCGCGTTGATCCCGAGGAGATCCCCTGGTAGTTTCTGCGGGGAGTCTTTTCGGCAGTAAGAACGAAAAACGAAAAAAACGAAGGAGGGGTACAGGATGGCGTATATAGTTGGGGTACACGGAAGAGAGATTCTCGACTCCCGGGGCAATCCCACAGTGGAGGCGGAGGTGTGGCTCGATAGCGGCGTGGTCGCCCGGGCGGCGGTGCCTTCCGGGGCTTCCACGGGAAGCTTCGAGGCTGTGGAGCTTCGAGATGGAGATTCCCGCTACGGCGGCAAGGGGGTTCTCCAGGCAGTAAAGAACATCAATGATGTCCTGGCTCCTGAGATCGTGGGAATGGACCCTGCGGATCAGGGAGAGGTTGACAGGCTTCTCTGTGCTCTGGACAACACGGAGAACAAAGGAAATTTGGGCGCCAACGCCATTCTCGGCATTTCCATGGCTGTGGCGAGGGCTGCCGCAGAGGAGCACGGTCTCCCCCTCTGGGCCCATATTGGAGGACTCGGCCCCCACTCTCTTCCCACCCCCATGATGAACGTTATCAACGGAGGAGCGCACGCGGACAACACCCTGGATATTCAGGAATTCATGATCATGCCCTACGGCGCCCCCTCCTTTGCAGAGGCTCTTCGGACGGGTACGGAAATTTACCATACCCTCAAGAAGATTCTTAAATCTAAAAACTACTCCATCGCTCTCGGAGATGAAGGGGGGTTTGCCCCCAACCTCAAGACCAGCGCCGAGGCCCTTGATCTGCTGGTGGAGGCCATCGAAAAGGCGGGATATGCTCCCGGTAAAGAGGTAGGGCTCGCGGTGGATGCGGCGCCGACAGATCTTTTCCGCGACGGAGCCTATCACTTCGAGGGAGAGAAAAAGGTCTTCTCCCCTCGCGAGCTGACCGAGTATTACGCAAAGCTCTGCAATGACTATCCCATCGTCTCTCTGGAGGACGGTATGGCAGAGGATGACTGGGAGGGGTGGCAGCTTCTCACCGAGGCTCTTGGAGGCAAAGTCCAGATTGTAGGGGATGATGTCTTCGTCACCAATCTCGAGCGTTTCCGCCGGGGGATGGATCTTCGGGTAGCGAACGCCATTCTCATCAAGCTCAACCAGATCGGCACCGTTACCGAGACTCTTGAAGTTATTGATACTGCGCGATGGAACGGCTACGGAGCGGTGATCTCCCACCGTTCGGGAGAGACCGCCGATAGTTTTATCGCCGACCTTGCGGTGGGAACCGGCGTGGGTCAGATCAAAACAGGAGCCCCAGCCCGGATGGATCGGGTGGAGAAGTACAACCAGCTCTTGCGGATCGCAGAAGAGCTTCCCGAAGCAGCCTTTGCGGGAAAGAAGCGAATTCGCTGTACCTGGTAGTAAAGAACGGTTTGTATACCTAGCAGAGGAGGAAGAAACATATGAAAAAGGTTGTCGTTACAGATAAGGCCCCTGCAGCTATCGGTCCTTACAGTCAGGGGGTTTGGGCTGGGGATTTTCTCTTTCTCTCCGGGCAGATTCCTCTCGACCCCGGTCAGGGCGCCATCGTGGGAGTTACTGCGGCGGAGCAGGCGGAGCAGGTGTTCAAGAACATCGGAGGGGCTCTCGAATCCCAAGGGCTTACCTTCGAAAACGTGGTAAAGGCCACGGTGTTCGCTAAAAATATGGAGGATTTTGCAGCGGTGAACCAGGTTTATGCCACCCGTTTTGCCTCAGAGCCTCCTGCACGTTCTTTCGTGGAGGTTGCCCGGCTTCCCAAAGACGTGCTTGTGGAAATTGAAGTTATCGCATATAAGGCGTAGCCCTGGGGGAGAATTCTCTCCGGAAGAAATTTTTTTCGCAGAGAGAGGATCTGTCCTATGAAAGTAGCGGAACCTACAGTAGAACGCCTGGTTCAGTATTATCGTTTTTTACGGCAGCTCCACGAAGAGGGACGAAGAGTTATCTCTTCCCAGGATATCGGCCTTACCCTAGGGCTTAAGGCGAGCCAGGTGCGCAAAGATCTCTCCTACTTCGGAGAGATCGGTAAGCGCGGTGTGGGATACCACGTGGAGCGGCTTTACGATCATATACGGAACATTCTCTCTTCCCCCCGGGTGTGGAAGATGGGGCTGGTGGGTGTGGGGCATCTCGGAACGGCCCTCCTGGGGTACAACTCCCTCCGGAGCGACAAGTTCGGCATAGAGGCGCTTTTTGACGTAGATCCTCAGAAGGTGAATTCCTCGGTGGCAGGGATTCCCTGTTATCATGTGGAGGATATGCCCCGGGTGATGCAGGAGAAGGACATACGGGTTATCATTCTCACCGTTCCTGCTCATGGAGCTCAATACTGTGTGGATAAGGCCCTGGAGAGCGGGATACTTCGCGGGGTGCTCACCTTTGCCTCTACTCCGGTGGTAGCTCCGCGAGAGGTGCTGGTGTATGGGGTGGATATCTCGGTGGAGATGGAAAAACTGCTCTTTTACCTCAAGCAGGAAGAGTTTTCCTGAGCAAAAGTGTTCTCTGTCCTTTGAAGGATCTCAAAAGCTTGGTACAATAAAGGTTGTTCCTGGTACGCAGGTGCCGTAAAGATGTGCTGAAAATTTAAGGGAGGCGATGTGTTTGCGTTTGCGGAGTGGCTTTTTAGGTGTGGTAATGCCGTTGCTGGCGGTTTCTGGGGCCCATGCAGAGGCCGGAGGGACCCAGGGGAATCTTTTGGGGATGTTGATGCCCCTTGGGCTCTTCGTGATCATCTTTTACTTTCTCATCATTCGTCCGCAGAAAAAGAAACAGCGGAAGCATGACGATATGCTCGGTTCCATCCGTCGGGGAGATCAAGTTGTCTCTGCGGGGGGGTTCTACGGAACAGTGAAGGAAGTTAAAGATGACAGCTTTATCGTGGAGATCGCCGAGGGCGTGAAGGTTCGTATTCTCAAGGGCTCCATCTCCATGAAACGCTCTTCCGAGGAGGAGGCTCCTCAGGGAAAGAGCCCGAAAAAAGCAGATTCTCAGGAGCAGCCCGAGGGCGGCGATGTCTCCGCCAAGGGTGCGGATGAAGAGAACAGATAGCGCTCTATCTTCTGCGGCGTGCTCTCAGGCGGAGCAGGATTCCCTGCTCCGCTTATGCTGTTTTTTCTAAGAATCCCCGTGAACGGGGTTTTCTGACGTCGGTTTTTAGTGTAGCGTATATAATTTAGGAGGTCGTATGTATGCTTAGACGCGAGCGGTGGCGGCTTCTGCTGGTGTTTGCAGTGGTGGTGGCTGCCCTGATAACGGTGTTTCCTGTAAAGGGGCGTATACGTCTCGGGCTGGATCTCAAGGGAGGGGCCCATATCGTTCTTCAGGCTAAGGGAACCCCGGAAAATCCCCTTACCGGCGATAGCGTGGAGCGCCTTCTTGCGGTTCTCCGGAACCGGGTCGATCAGTACGGTGTAACCGAGCCCGTCATCCAGAGGGTAGGGGGGGACCGCATTATCGTGGACCTTCCGGGAGTAGAGGACCCCCAGGCGGCGCTGGAGCTTATCGGCAAGACCGCCCTTCTGGAGTTCCGTCCGGTTCTCTCCGTCTCCTCGCAGGTGCCCGCCGCACCCTATAGAGAGAATTATGAGAGCGATGAGGCGTACCAGAGAGCCCAGCAACGGTGGCAAGAGGCGAAGGATGAAATTGATGCTCTGGCTGTTCGGATGGAAGAGCAGCAGAAGGAGGAGCCCTCCCTCTATGTCGGGCGGGATGAGCGTGGGACGGTCTATCTTCTCGGTGCCCCCGCAGTAACGGGGAGAGATCTTCAGGATGCCAGAACAAACTACGATAACCTGGGGCGTTCTGTGGTAACCCTCAAGTTCAACAGCGAGGGGACGAGGCTTTTTGACGCTGCTACCCGAGAAAACGTTGGGAAGCAGCTCGCCATCGTTCTCGACGGTGCGGTGATCTCTGCTCCCGTCGTTCAGGAGCGCATCAGCGGCGGAGAGGCCCAGATCTCCGGCAAATTCTCTCCTCCCGAAGCACAGCGGCTCTCTATCATGCTTCGGGCCGGAGCGCTTCCTGTACCTGTGGAGATTCTCGAAAACCGTTCTGTGGGGCCCACCCTGGGATCCGACTCCATCGCTTCGGGGTTGCGGGCGGGGCTTATCGGGGCTGGGCTTGTGGTGCTCTTTATGCTTCTCTACTATCGGATTCTCGGTGTAGCGGCGGATATCGCCCTCGGAGTGAGCATGCTACTTCTCTTCGCAGGGCTCGTAAGCCTTCACGCCACCCTCACCCTTCCGGGTATTGCCGGTATTATCCTTACCATCGGTATGGCAGTGGACGGAAATATTCTCATCTTCGAACGGATCCGGGAAGAGCGCCGGTCGGGCAAGACGCCTCTGGCAGCGATTGATTCGGGTTTCCGTAAGGCTCTTACCACCATCCTGGATGCCAACATTACCACCCTCATCGCTGCGGCGGTGCTGTACTACTTCGGCAGCGGCCCCATCCGGGGATTTGCGGTGACCCTGAGCATCGGGATCGTTACAAGTGTTTTCAGTGCCATAGTCGTTACCAGGGTGCTTGTTTCCGTTTTCGCCGGAACCAGACGCGGCTCTTGGCTGGCGTAGGAGGGTGGAGCGTATGTTTGCGAAGAGAACGTTTAACATTAATTTTATGCAGTACAAGAAGGTGGCAATGCTCCTGAGCACAGTACTCATCGTGCTCAGCGTGGCGTTGTTGCTTGTTCGCGGGTTGAACCTCGGTATTGATTTCAGCGGTGGTGTTCTCGTGCAGGTGGAGCTTTCCCAGCCCCTGGCGGTGGGGGAGCTTCGGGAGCTTCTCCGGAACGAGGGTTTTTCCGGCTCCACTATCCAGGCTTACGGCGACAAGGGCATTATTATTCGTGTAGCTGCGGATAGCGATGAGACGCAGCTACAGGTTCTGCAGATTCTAAAGCAAAAAGATGCTACTCTTGAGTTGCTCCGCCTCGAAAAGGTGGGCCCCGTGGTAGGCAAGCAGCTTCGCCAGGAGGCGATTTTCGCCACCCTCATCGCCTTGGTGGGAATTCTTATCTACATCACCTTCCGTTTCCGTTTCCGCTTTGCCGTGGTGAGTGTGGTGGCGTTGATGCATGACACCCTCATCACCCTCGGTATTTTCAGCCTTCTCGGAAGAGAAATTTCTCTCCCCTTCGTGGCGGCAATCCTTACCTTGGTGGGATACTCGCTGAATGACACCATCGTGGTACTTGATCGAGTGCGGGAAAACTGGAAAGATAATCGCGCCCTCGGGCTCGACGGCATGCTGAACAAGTCCGTGAACCAGACGCTCTCTCGGACTATCAATACCTCGCTTACCACCTTTCTCCCCGTATGCGCTCTCTTTCTTTTTGGGGGGCCGGTGATCGCTAACTTCTCCCTGGCTCTTCTGGTGGGGATTATCGTGGGAACCTACAGCTCCATCTACGTGGCGGCAGCGCTTCTTTCGGAGTGGTATGTCCGGTATCCCGCTAAATCGTGACGCGTAACCCCGCAGATCGGTGATGCTTGAGAGGTAGGTAGCCCCCCAGGAAGCAGCGTCTCTTCAGGTGGCCCGAGTGAGGCAGGATCACCCTTTCCTGATAGAATGGTATCCTGCCTCTCCGGGGGTTTGAAAGCTTTGCATCCTGAGGGATCCGTCTCTCGAGAGGATGGACGATTTTTTCGAAGGAGTGTATTCCAGAACAGTGCTTTCCGCAGTGACTTTTAAGGATTTGCATATATGGAACACCGATGATGCGGCCCTCGCCATAGCGGAGTCTCTGGGCTGCAGTAGTGTGGTGGCTACGCTTATGCGTATGCGGGGAGTCGAGAATGATGCCGAGGCCCGGGATTTTCTGCGCCCGGGCCTCGTGGACATGGGAGACGCCTTTTTTCTTGGAGAGAGAGTTCCTTCGGGAGAAGATTTTCTTCGGTGTTTGGGGGAAAACTCTCGGGTGGTTGTCTACGGAGATTACGATGTGGACGGCGTTACTGCCACTGCCCTGGCTGTGGAACTCTGTCTTGCTCGAGGGGCGTCGGTGCGGTATTTCATTCCGGATCGGCACCGTCAGGGTTACGGACTTCACGAGGATATGGTGCGCCGCATAGCTCGCGCCGGATGTGATCTTCTGGTGGTGGTGGATTGCGGCACCAAGAGCCGGGAGGCCAAGGAGGTTGCCCAGGAGGCGGGAATACCGGTTTTTGTCTTCGACCATCACCTCCCCGATGAGGGGGGAATGGAGGAAGATCACTGGGGATACCTCGTAAATCCTCACGTATCCGGGGGGAATGCCGCGGCTCGGAAACTGAGCGCTGCGGGGGTTCTCTGGGTCTGGATTCTTCAGAATCATCTGGCCTCCCCCTCATGGCTTGCGGAGCGTCTGGATCTTGTGGCCCTCTCCACCATTGCGGACTGCATGGAACTGGGAGTTCCCAACCGAACCCTGGTGCATGAAGGACTTCAGGTGCTGGGGCGCAGTCTTCGGCCGGGGGTGCAGATTCTCAAGGAGAGTTTGGGGCTGAATGAGCGCTTTGTCACCGAAGAGGACGTGGCCATGCGCATTGCCCCCTGCATTAATGCGGCGGGGCGGCTTGATCTGGCGGAGATTGCGGTGAAGGTGCTCCTTTCTGAAGAGGGGTACCCCGAGTGGGTGGATCGCCTGGTCTCTCTTAACCGTCAGCGGCAGAGCCTCTCATCCAGGATTTTTGAAGAGATTCTTCCACCTCTTCGGGAGGGGAAGCGTGTTTTTCTTAATTCTGAATGGCCTGCTGGGGTATTGAGCGGTGTGGCGAGCCGAGTCTGTTCGCGCTTTTCCTGTCCCGTTGTTTTGGGTGCCCCCGTAGGGGGGGGTATCCGGGGGACCGTGCGTTTTCCTGCGGGGGGGAACGCTGTAGAATTTCTCAAAAACAGGGCCTCACGCCTTATCGCTTGGGGGGGGCATCCCTATGCGGCGGGGTTCTCCGCTTCCCCGGATCTCTGGACGGGGCTTGCGGAGGAGATGGAGACGGATCTGCGAAGTTTTGTGCCGGAGCAGGAGAAGATTCATGCCTGCGCATCTCCTCCGGCGATCTTTTCCCCAGCCCTCTGGAATCAGATGACCCGGCTTGGCCCCTTCGGCAACGGGAATCCCTATCCCCTTCTCTTCTGCGAACAGGAGCCCCGGATTTCCAAGAGGCGTTTTGGAGCGGAGGGGAAGCATCTTGCCTTTATTCACGGGGATGTGGAGATTATTGCCTGGAACGGTACCGCTTTTTTCGAACGTCATGGATTTCCTCTGGGAGTGGTCTATCGCCCGAGACTCAACCTCTGGAAAGGACGTTCCCGGGTGCAGCTTATTCTTGAATATGCGGTGTACGAGCACCCTGTCATAGAGGGGGAAGATCTCCTGGAATCGCCTTCCTAGAGCAGCTTTCCCTCCTGCTGAGTGCGGCTTGTGTGAGAGAAAAACCATACGCCGTTTGTGCGCTCTCTCCGTTGTAACGGTTCTGCAGGAGCTTTACGACGATGTCGGGTATGGGGGGGTTCTCCCAAGGGGCAGAATGGTTCGAAGGTTTGAGACTCTCTGTGAAGGAAAGGTGCAGCATGCCGGAAAAGAAAAAAGTTCAGAAAAAGGAGGAAGAACCCAGAGTGACCGCCCCGGTGGAGGAACGCAGCCAGGGGAAGAGAGATCTGCGCATTCTCGGCGACAGCTTTGTCGGAAGGCTTGATCCTTCACAGAGGGTGAGCGCTGTCCGTATGGGTTGGCAGGATTTCTGGCGAAAGGTTTCCTCCTACCTCTCGAGGGAAGAACTCCTTCTCCTGGGAGAGAGCTTTGTCTTTTCCTCAGGGGCTCATGGAGAGCAGATTCGGCAATCCGGAGAACCCTACATCGTGCACCCCCTTGCGGTAGCCACAGTGCTGGCAGATATGGGGCTCGATGTCGAGACTCTTACGGCCTCCCTCCTTCACGACGTTCTCGAAGACACCTCTTTCAGTGAGGCCGATCTGACGGAGCGTTTCGGTAAAGATGTAACTTTACTTGTGAGTGGCGTGACCAAGCTCGGGCGGATCCATTTCCAAACGCTAGAAGATTACCAGGCGGAAAATCTTCGAAAGATGTTCCTTGTGATGGCCAAGGATATCCGTGTTGTGCTTATCAAGCTTGCGGACCGTCTGCACAACATGCGTACCCTTCGGGTGCTTTCGCGGGAGAAGCAGATCCGCATTGCCCGGGAGACCCAGGAGATCTACGCTCCCCTGGCGCATCGTCTCGGTATCTATCATATCAAACGGGAGCTGGAAGATCTCTCCTACCGCGCCCTTGATCCTGATACCTACTACGAAATTCGTCGCCGGGTGAAGAAAAAGCTCCCCGAACGAGAGGGGATCGTCAAAAAGGCGATCGATATCCTTCAAAAGGAAGTTCTCGAAGCGGGGATACAGCTGAATATCACCGGTCGGGCGAAGCACTTCTACAGCATCTACGAGAAGATGTGCCGCAAAAATCTTTCGGTAGATCAGCTCTACGATCTTCTGGCAGTGCGGGTTATAGTCGATAGTGTGGTGGAGTGCTACACCGTGCTGGGTATCGTTCATACCCTTTGGAAGCCCATTCCGGGGCAGTTCGACGACTATATCGCAAATCCCAAGAACAATATGTACCAGTCGTTGCACACCACGGTGGTCGGTCCGAGTGCGGAGCCCCTGGAGGTGCAGATCCGAACTTGGGAGATGCACGAACTGGCGGAGTACGGCGTCGCTGCGCACTGGCGCTACAAGGAAAATAAAGAAGGTTCCGTGGATTCTCTGGACCAGAAACTCGTGTGGATCCGCCAGGCTCTGGAGGAGCAGGGTGAGGATGCCCGGCCTGCGGACTTTCTGGAGCACCTCAAAGAGGACGTGCTCACCTCGGAGGTCTTTGTCTTCACCCCCAAGGGGGATGTGATCAACCTTCCTCACGGCTCGACCCCCATCGATTTTGCCTACACGGTGCACACCGAGGTGGGGCACAAGTGCGTGGGAGCCATGATCAACGGACGCATCGTCCCCATTGACTATACCCTTCAGAACGGCGACATTGTGCGGGTGCATACCTCCCCCCAGGGGCATCCCTCCCGGGATTGGCTCAAGATTGCCCGGAGCAGCCGGGCCCGTTCGAAGATCCGCACCTGGTTTCGGCAGCAGGAGAAGGCGGAGAAGGAGAAAAACCATCTTCGGGGTGAGGATATCCTGGAAAAGGAGATCCGGCGACGTCTGGGAGATCCCGCCTGGGATCCTTCGAGAGAGGAAGCCCTTCTGAACCGCAGCGCCAAGAGCCTGGGGCATCCGAGCTGGGAAGAACTTGTTACCGAAGTTGGGGCAGGGAACCAGAACGCCTCCAAGGTAGCCGCCCGGGTTGTACAGTATGTTCGGGAGAAGGAAGAAAAGGGGAGTGCTCCCCCCCCCCTGCTCGACGAGATCCCCCGGGAGGAGCGCAAAGGGGATTCGGAGATTGTGGTAGAGGGGGCCGAGGGGGTGCTTGTGGGGCTTGCGAACTGCTGTGCCCCCATCCCCGGAGATCTTCTGGTGGGGCTCATTACCAAAACTCGGGGCATCATGGTCCATAGAGAGGACTGCTCGAACGTGCGCTCCTTCGCAGGGGATCGCAGAATAGAGGTCTCCTGGGGGAATCGGGTAAGCTCCCATTACAACACCCGCCTCAAGCTTGAGGGGGTTGATCGCCCCGGCCTTTTTGGGGATGTCTCTCAGGGGGTTAATGCGTCAGAGGCCTCGCTGGTGGGGGTCAAGGCGGCGGTGCGGGGGAGAAATCAGGCAGTTATGACCCTGGAAATTCAGGTGCGCAACATTGAGCATCTCTATAAAGTGATGGCTATGCTCAACGCTCTTCCGGGGATTCAGAGCGTTTTTCGGGGGTGACGACATGCGGGCAGTAGTGCAGCGAGTGCGGTATGCCAAGGTTACGGTGGAAGAGGCCCTTCAGGGGTCGGTGGAGGAAGGTTTTTGCGTTCTTCTCGGGGTTACCCACGGGGATTCCTCTCAAGATAGCCGATGGCTTGCGGAGAAGATCGCCAACCTTCGGGTTTTTGCAGACCCTCAGGGGAAGATGAACCGCTCTCTTCTCGATGTGGGGGGGGGAGCCTTGGTGATCTCCCAGTTCACTCTGTACGGAGATTGCCGTAAGGGGCGGCGTCCCTCCTTTGTGGGAGCAGCGCCCCCCGAAGAGGCTGAAAAACTCTACGAGGAGTTTGTGCAGTATCTGCAGGAGCTTGGCGTTCCGGCACAAACGGGAACTTTTGGGGCTGATATGGAGGTCTCTCTCTGTAACAGCGGCCCCGTTACGCTTATTATCGAAACGTCTGGAGGCTGTGGCATATGAATATCCGTCGTTTTCCTCTCGGTGCTCTGTGGACCAACGCGTATCTACTCTGGGATTGTGAGGGCAAGGCATTTTTCGTCGATCCCGGAGGGGATCCCCGGGAACCTTTAGAGTTCATAAAGAAAAACCATCTTACCCTGGAGCGCATTCTCCTTACGCATGGGCATGCGGATCATATGAGCGGTGCGGAGGTGCTCCGCACCGAAACGGGGGCTCTTCTGGCAATACACGAAGAGGATGCCTTCATGATCGGTCATCCTGAGCACAATCTTTCGCAGTTCATGGGAGATTCCTGCAGAGCCGGGGACCCGGAAATTCTTCTCTCCGAAGGGGACTCCTTCTCCGTAGGGTCCATGAGTGTTCAGGTGCTTCACACGCCGGGACATACTCCGGGGAGCTGTATTTTTCATGTTACCCTGGGAGATGAGGCGGTGCTCCTTTCGGGGGATACCCTTTTTGCCCAGAGCATAGGGCGTACCGATCTCCCCGGAGGAAGCAGTGCTGCTCTGGAACGCTCCTTGCAGCGCTTTGCAGATTTTCCGGAAACACTTCGTGTTCTTCCGGGGCATGGTCCTGAGACTACCATCGGGGAAGAGAAGATCCATAACCCCTACTGGCCCCGTTAGGATTGTCTCGTGCGGTGCTCTTCCCTTCCCGAACAAGAGCGTCCTCGCGAGCGGCTTTTTCGTCGGGGAGCCGAATCCCTGGGGCTTTCGGAACTTCTCGCCATTCTTCTGCGAACCGGCACGAAGGAGCGGGATGTCCTCGAACTGAGCGGTTTTATCGTGGAGCAGTTCGGAGGGCTTTCGGGGTTGCTGCGGGCTCTTCCGGGAGAGTTCCTCTCCATCTCAGGCTGTGGTGAGGCCAAGGCGGCGCTTCTCGCCGCGGCGATGGAGATTGCCCGGCGGGCGGTGGAGGAGGAGGGAGGTTCCTCTCCTCCAGAACAATCCTGGCAGGCTCGTGTAGCCTCTCTTGCCCGGGGCATTCGCTACGAAGAGAGAGAGTTCCTCTGGGCTCTCTTTCTGGATGGGGGAGAGAGAATTCTTGGAGAAGATCGTCTCTCCTATGGAGGGCTGGAGGGGGCGTCTCTGGATGTTCCTCTCTTTCTTCGCAAGGCGGTACGCCTCGGGGCGGAGGAGATCGTGCTTCTGCACAACCACCCCCGGGGAACCACGGAGCCGAGCCGGGAGGATATGGAACTCACCAGATACGTGGCAGATCGGCTCAAGGTGCTGGGAATGCGCCTGAAGGCCCATTATATCCTGGGAAACGGAAGCTATGAACAGGTATGGTTTGAGGCATAAAGAGAGGGTGGGGGAGCAGCGTGTTCAGGTGGATTAGCGGACTTTTCTGCCGGGATGTCGGAATCGACCTCGGCACGGCGAACGTAGTAACCTACGTCAAGGGCCAGGGGATCGTGGGGAACGAGCCCTCGGTGGTGGCGTTAAAGCGTACAGGACAGAAGGGGCAGGAAAAAATTATCGCCGTGGGAACTGCCGCAAAGGCTATGATCGGCAAAACCCCCCACGGTGTGGAGACGGTACGCCCTCTCCAGCACGGAGTTATTGCGGATTACGACATGACCGAGGCGATGATCTCCCATTTTCTGCGGCTGGCCAACGGCGGCAGAAGTCAGTTTGCCCATCCTCGTGTGGTGATCTGCGTTCCCGCCTGCGTAACCGAGGTGGAGCGACGGGCTGTGATTGATGCTACCCTCGGAGCGGGAGCCCGGGAGGCCTACGTGGTGGAAGAGCCTGTGGCGGCGGCTATCGGGGCGGGGCTTCCCATCGCGGAGCCCCGGGGGAATATGGTGGTGGATATCGGCGGGGGAACCAGCGAGGTGGCGGTACTCTCCCTGGGGGGGATCGTGGTGCATGAGGCGCTGCGCTCCGCCGGGGACGAGATGGACCAGGCTATCATCGCCATGCTTCGTCAGAACTATACCCTTCATGTGGGAGAGGTTACTGCAGAGGAGATCAAGATCTGTATCGGCTCTGCCATGCCCTACGAGGGGGAGATAGAGGAGATGGAGGTTAAGGGAAGAGATCTCATGGATGGTCTTCCTAAGGCGGTGCGCATTCGCTCTGCGGAGGTGCGGGATGCTCTGAACCCCAGCGTCTCCAGAATTGAGGATATGATCCGTGACTCTCTGGAGGAGACCCCGCCGGAGCTGGCCCGGGATATTGTGGATCAGGGGCTGGTGCTTACCGGAGGAGGGGCGCAGCTTCGCGGTCTGGCCGTCTATCTTCAGGAAAACCTTAAGATACCGGTGATCACCGCAGAAAGGCCGCTCTTCTCGGTAGCTCTGGGGGTAGGAAAAATCCTCGAGGATATTGATGCCATGAAAAAGGTGCTCATTTCCGTAGACAAGGGAATGCAGTAATTTCCCTCTGCGGGAGGAGCGATGTCGGGAGAGATGATGTTCCATGACCTGCTATCCGGGCCGAAAAAATGCCGAGACGATATCGTGAGATAGAGAACCCCTGGATTCACGGGGGGCTTGCGGCAGTTGTGGCGTGCCTTCTGCTGCTTCTTTCTTTTCATCTCCCCTTCATGCGCTATGTGGTGGATGGGGTCTCCCTTACCCTTCGAATTCCCGAATATCCTGCCCTCTATCTTCGGGCTCGGGGGACCACCTTTCTCCGGTGGCTCCAGTCGGGGGAGAGTATGCGGCGAAGAGTGGACGCTCTGGAGAGGGAAAATATCCGGTTGCGTATTCTCCTTGCCCAACACTCTCTTGAGGAAGAGGAACTCACCACCTCATCCTCTCCTTCTCTTGTTTCGGCGAGGGTTCTTCTGCGGCACCCTTTGAACTGGTGGGAGGAGATCAAAATTGATGCAGGGGCTTCCAGGGGAGTGCGTATCGGGGCTCCGGTGCTCTTTCAGGGGCATCTCGTGGGGCGGGTGCGTCAGGTACAGCCCTTCGATGCCTGGGTTCGCCTCATCACATCGAGAAGCTTCTCCATCCCCGCAGCGGTGGAGGATACCCGGGATCTTGGCGTGCTTACCGGAAGCGGTGAGGGACAGATCCTTCTCCGCTATGTTCCGGAGGAGCGTACCCTTCCTGTAGGATCCTCCGTCATCACCTCGCTTCTTGACGAGGACTTCCCTCCGGGAATTCCCATAGGAGTCCTTACGGAGCGGGGCTCTGCTTCCTTTGGCGGATTTCGCTCCTATACGATTCGTTCGGGTGTTCCCCTGACACGACTCTATGGCGTGCAGGTGATGGTGCAAAAAGAGGAAGCGGCTGGTGAAAAGCTCGCGACCGGTGATTAGATTCCAGCTAGCTTTTAAGGAGGTCCTCTTCCGTGAAATGGTGCTTTCTTTTGTGGTATTTTCAGGATGTCCTCCAGATCTTTGGAGAAGGATATTTCTTTGCCCCGGAACTTTTTCTTGGGGCGGTGCTCCTTCTCATGTCCTCAGAAGAGTACGATCATCCGGGGCTCATCTGGTTCAGCTTCCTTGGAGGCGTTATCTGGGATGCGCGGTGGACGGGGTTCATCGGTATGACTGCGGGAATCTATGCGGTACTTGCCACCTTCTTCAGCTCTCTCTGGAACTCCATGCCCGACACCGGAAGAAACAAACTCCTCCTCTTTGCCTTTCTCGGAGGATCCCACCTGGCGGTGGGCATTGCCCGTTGCCTTCTTGAAATGTCGCTGCAGGATACCGTATGGGTGCTTTTTTTGCGCCAGCAGATTGTGGGGCTTCCCATGATGTATATGATAGCCCGCATGGCCTTTCCCCGGGAGGGACTCTACGGTGCCCCATAAGAGGCTTGCCCGCCAGAAGAACATGGATTTCCGCCTTCACGTATGGCGATTTTCTGCCATTACCCTCTTTCTCGTTCTTCTCGGGGGGCTCTTTTTCTTTCAAATCATGCGGGGTGACCGGTATATCCGACTGGCAGCGGACAACCGGTTTCGTCTTCTCCGCATGTCTCCCCCCCGGGGGCTTATCTTCGATGCCCAGGGGCTTCCTCTGGCGAAGAATGTCCGCACCTTCGATATTAAAGGCTATCCCCTGGATCTCTACAAAGAGGGAGCGCTTGAGAGGGTTGCGGGGCTTTTTCGCAAACACGGCATTCCCGCAGATGCGGAGGAGCTTCGCCGGAGAGTGCAGCGCCAGTACTGGGCCCCCTACCGGGCGGTCTCTCTGGCATCGAACCTCACGCTGATGCAGGTGACGGACCTTCTCGGGGATATGGAATTTCCCTTATGGCTCTTTCCTCTCCCCCTCTGGAAGCGTATCTATCCCGCAGGAACGCTGGCGGTACACGTTACGGGATATGTGGGAGAGGTTACCGTAGAGGAGCTTCGAGAGAGGCGCGGTGCCGGGTACAGTGTGGGGGAGCAGATCGGTAAGACCGGTGTAGAGGCCTATTACGACACCTATCTTCGGGGGGATGTGGGGGAAGAGGCCATTGAGGTGGATGCTCGTGGACGAAGACTTAATCTTCTTGCCCGGCGGGAGCCTCAGAGAGGAAAAGACCTGCATCTTACCCTGGATCTGGGTGCCCAGAAGCTCGCAGAGACCCTGATGGCCGACACAAAGGGTATCCTCTTCGCCATGGATGTTCATAAGGGGGATGTGCTGGTGCTCTACAGCTCTCCGGGATACGATCCGAATCTCTTCAGCTGGGGGGCTACCCCGGGGGAGTGGCAGAAGATCCGCACCGATCCTGGACGCCCCATGCTGAACCGGGTTATCGGAGGGCACTATCCCCCGGCGTCTCTCTTCAAAGTGGTTCCTGCCGTGGCGGGACTTGTCTCGGGACATATTACCGCCCGTTCTACCGCCTTTTGCAGCGGCTCCTACCAGGTGGGAAACAGGGCGTTCCGCTGCTGGAATCGATGGGGACACGGTACGGAAACTCTCAAGGAGGCCCTTCGTGACTCCTGTGATGTTTTTTTTTATCACTATGGTCTCGCCATGGGGGTAGACCTTATGGCGGAGTGGGCCTCCCGGCTCGGTATGGGAAAACCTACGGGGATCGATCTTATCGGGGAGATCTCGGGGAACGTGGCGGGACGCGAGTGGAAACAGCGTTATCGTAAGGAGTCATGGTATCCTGGAGATACGGCGAACTATGCCATAGGTCAGGGCTTTCTTCTCGTTACCCCTGTGCAGATAGGCGTGATGTATGCGGCCCTGGCAAACGGGGGGTACATGGTAGAGCCTCGGGTGGCCTTTGAGAAGGAGCCTGTTTCCCATGATCTTCATATCCCGCCTAACGTTATTGGAACACTTCGGGAGGCCCTCCTGGCGGTGTGCAGACCCGGGGGTACGGGATTCCGGGCGGGACAGTTTGGTGTTGCCGTGGCGGGGAAGACCGGTACTGCGGAACACGATCACGGGGAGGATCATGCCTGGTTCGCGGGATATGCTCCTGCGGACGCTCCCCGGTATGTGGCGGTGACTCTCGTGCCGGGAGGAGGGCATGGCAGCTCTACGGCGGCTCCCCTGGTGGGAGAAATGCTTTCCTATCTTTGCAAGGGGTATCTTGAAGACAAGGAGGATTAGGGTATGGGGCAGCAGGATACGTGCGAATTGGGTGCCATACGCCTGAAGGGTGAGATCTACGGTCTTCGCATGGTGGTGCACGAGGAGGCAGATCTCCATGCCTTGCGTTCGGATCTGCAGCGCCTTGGAGCAGAGGGGGAACATATCCTTTCGGGGGCCAAGGTGGTGGTGGATCTTCAGGAACGGGACGTTACGCTTCCGGAGATAACTCTTTTTCTCGAGCATTTTTCCAGAAAAGGGGAGAAGGGGGAGCCCCGGATACTCTCCTGGATCAGCAATAACAGCACTACCCTCGGGGTACTCAAGAATTTGGGATTTGTTACCGGGATTCCCGAGACCGGAGCCTCTCCAGAGAGAGAACGGAGCCGAAAATCCCTCCTCTACGAACGCTCCATCCGTTCCGGGCAGCGCATAGAGCATGGGGGAGATGTGGTAGTCCTTGGCAACGTTCACGATGGGGGAGAGGTAATCTCCCGCGGCAATATTCTGGTCTTGGGAAAGCTCCAGGGGCTGGCTCATGCGGGATCGGGGGGAGATGTGAGTGCCTCTATCTTTGCAAGAATTTTCGAGGCTCCCCAGGTTCGCATCGCGCACAAGGTGAGCTATGTAGATCAGAGTGCCTCCTGGTGGAAAAAGGGCTCTCTCGTGATGCTTGAGGATGGAATATTCGTCGTTCAGGAGATGGATGTATAAGAATCGTATTTTTGAAGATGTCGAATAGGGGGGGCAAAGATGCCTGGTCGTGTCGTTGTTGTTACATCCGGAAAGGGCGGTGTGGGGAAAACCACCACTACCGCTAATGTCTCCGCGTCCCTTGCGGGGAAAGGTTACAAAGTGGTTGCTATGGATGCGGATATCGGGCTTCGGAATCTCGATGTGGTGCTGGGGCTTGAAAACCGTATCGTCTATACTCTGGTAGATGTCATTGAGGGTGTCTGCCGTCTTTCTCAGGCCATGATACGGGATAAGCGCGTGCCGAATCTCTTTTTTCTCCCCGCCGCTCAGACCCGTACTAAAGATGCGGTCTCTTCGGATCAGATGGCGGCTCTCTGCAAGGAGCTGCAGCAGGATTTCGACTTCGTCTTTGTAGACAGTCCCGCAGGGATTGAATCGGGGTTCCGCAACGCCGCCGCAGGAGCTACGGAGGCTCTGGTAGTTACGACTCCCGAGGTCTCGGCGGTGCGGGATGCGGATCGTATTATCGGCATGCTGGAATCTCTGGAGATCTCTCCTATACGTCTGGTGCTCAACCGCGTGCGCCCCGATCTTGTGCAACGGGGCGATATGCTGAGCGTGGCGGATGTGCTTGATATCCTCGCCGTTGATCTTGTGGGAGTGGTTCCCAACGATGATTCCGTGGTGGTCTCCACCAACCGGGGAGAGCCTCTTACCTTGGGGATGCAGTCCCCTGCCTGCAAAGCCTTCGATAACATCGGGCTTCGCTTGACGGGAGAAGAGGTCCCCTTTCTGGATGTGGAAAATTTCGGACAAAAGGGCTTGGTGGGAACCCTCCGGAAGATGTTCGGCTTTTAAACGGAGGCGATAAAATGGGTCTTTTTTCACGTTTTTTTCAGGGCGAGACGACTCGGGAAACAGCAAAGCGTCGTCTGCAGCTTGTGCTCATTCACGATCGGAGCGATCTTTCCGTGGAGACCATGGAAGCCTTACGGAAGGATCTTATTGTGGTGATCAACCGCTATCTTGAAATTGATGAACAGCATATTGAGCTGGAGCTTGAGCGGGAACATTCTTCGGTGGTTCTTGTGGCCAATATCCCGGTGCGGACGGTGAAGCGTCAGCCCGTAAATACGGGAAGCGAGGCGTGACATCCCGGGAAGAGAGAGAGGTCCTTTCCCCGGAAGAGATTTTTCGCCGTACCGACAAGATCGCTCTTTTTTGTACGGCGGGGGTGTTCCTGCTGGGGCTTCTCTCCATCTACGGAGCTACCCATTCGAGAGGGAGCAGTCATCTTCTGAAACAGATGCTCTGGGGGGGGGTGGCTGCGGTAGCGTACGTAGCGGTGCTTCTCACGGGGTATCGCAGGCTGTTGCACTATGCTTACCAGATCTACTGGATGGCCCTCATCCCCCTTGTACTGGTGCTTCTCATGGGGGTGGTCGCCAAGGGTGCGGGGAGATGGTTCGCATTGGGGCCGTTGCGTTTCCAGCCCTCGGAGTTCCTTAAGGTAGCTCTTGTATTGCTTCTGGGGAAACATCTCTGCCGCTACCCCCCTACCACGCTACGCTCCTTTTGCAGCGCCCTCGGATTGGCGGGAATGGCCTCGGTGCTGGTGCTTCTGCAGCCGGATCTCGGAAGCGTGCTTGTCTACGGTGCCATGATCCTTATCGCCTTTTTCGTAGCGGGAGCGCCTTTGAAATACATTTTGGGGCTCCTGGGAAGCCTCGCACTTCTCTCCCCCGTGGGGTGGATGTTCTTTCTCAAGGAGTACCAGAAGTTGCGGATCCTCGTCTTTCTCGATCCTCATGCGGATCCGCTGGGGGCGGGGTACAACGTCATTCAATCCCGTATTGCGGTGGGTTCCGGGGGGCTCTTCGGAAAGGGGTTTCTCGAGGGGACCCAGGCCTCTCTGCGCTTTCTCCCCGAACCTCATACGGATTTTATCTTTAGCGTCTTTGCGGAGGAGTTCGGCTTTCTCGGCTCCTTTCTGCTGCTCATGTTCTTTATGGTTCTCTTTTGGAGACTCGTACGGGGAGGATTGCTCTCCAAGGATCTTCGGGCCAAGGTGCTTTCCGGGGCCCTTACGGGGTGGTTTGCCTTTCAGGTGATGGAGTGTATTGCCATGAGCATCGGCTGGGCTCCCGTAACGGGGCTCCCTCTTCCTCTCTTCAGCTACGGTGGAAGCGCCCTGCTCTCCGTGGGGGTTGCCCTGGGGATTGCCCAGAGCATTTATGTGGAAAGTCCGAGAAGCTTTTCTTAAAGGTATGCATGGCATAAGCGAGGAGTTGGATCTGCGTGGCTCGTAAAGAATACCGAGAAGCGGCGGATGCCTATCTGCCGCTTCTCTCGAATATGAAATCTCCAGCCCGCTATGTGGGGGGAGAGCTTGGAACATGCGCTTCTGAAGAGCCAGGTCAGCTTCGGATATGTCTCGCCTTTCCCGATGTCTACGAGGTGGGGATGAGCTATCTGGGATTTCAGATTCTCTACGGCCTCCTTCGGGAGGACCCCCGGTTTTCCGTGGAGCGTGCTTACTGTCCCTGGCGGGATATGGAGGAGGCTCTGCGGCAGAAGGGGTATCCGCTGGAATCTCTGGAGAACTCCCGCCCCCTGAAGGATTTTGACGTACTGGGATTTACTCTGCAGTATGAGCTTACCTACACGAACATCCTCACCATGCTCGATCTCGGTAAGGTTCCCCTCTGGAGCGAAGATAGGGGAGAGGGAGATCCTGTGGTGATCGGGGGAGGTCCCGGAGCCTATGTGCCGGAGCCTGTGGCTCTCTTTTTCGATGCCTTTTGCGTGGGAGAGGGCGAAGAGGCTCTGCCGGAGCTGCTGGAGGTTTTGCGAAACAGCCGAGGAATGCCTCGGGAGGAGCGGTTGCGCGAATGCGCCCGCATACCGGGAATCTATGTCCCCCTTTTCGGCCTCCCCGCTCCCTCCTCTCCCGTGGTGCGCCGCTACGTGGCGGATCTGGATACGGCGTACTATCCACGGGAGATAGTAGTCCCGCTCTCGGAAATTATTCACGATCGGGCTGCGGTGGAGGTTTTTCGGGGATGCACCCGAGGGTGCCGTTTCTGCCAGGCGGGGATGCTCGGACGCCCTGTGCGTGAACGTTCCCCCGAGAAGATCTTCGAGATCTCCCGAGATCTTGTGAAAAGCTCCGGATATGACGAGGTAGGGTTTATCTCTCTCGCCACCTGTGATTACTCGGTGCTTCCGAAGCTTATCGAAACCATGCACCCCTGGCTGCAGGAGGAGCATATTACCCTCAGCCTGCCGAGCCTTCGGATGGATGCCTTTTCTGTGGATCTGGCGGAACGCCTTTCGGGGCTACGCAAGGGGGGGCTTACCTTCGCCCCCGAAGCGGGGAGTCAGCGTCTCCGAAACGTGATTAACAAAGGGGTCACCGAAGAGGATATTTACGTAGCTTCCGAGCGAGCCTTTCAGGGGGGGGGGGACAGAATAAAGCTCTATTTCATGATGGGGCTCCCCACGGAGAGCGAGGAGGATCTTCGGGGGATCCTTGAGATTGCCCAGAGGGTGGCATCCCTGGGAAAGAAGCACTCCCGAAGGGCGAGCGTGGCGGTGTCGGTAGCGGGGTTTGTCCCCAAGGCGCATACCCCCTTTCAATGGGAACCGCAGAACTCTCTGGAGGAGTTTCGAGAGAAGGGAACCTACCTGCGGAAAAACCTTCGCAACCGTGCGGTGACCTTGAGCTATCACGATCCGGAGCAGACCTTTCTTGAAGGGGTCTTTGCCCGGGGGGATCGCTCTCTCGGAAAGGTTCTTCATGAGGCCTGGTGCAGGGGGGCACGGTTCGACGGATGGGGAGAAAGCTTTTCCCTTGCTCGCTGGTTGGAGGCTTTCGAAGCTGTTGGCGTTGATCCCAAACCGTTTCTCGGTAGCCGGAGCGAGGATCAGCCCCTTCCCTGGGATCACATAGATGTGGGGGTCTCGCGGGAATTCCTATGGCGAGAACGGGAGAGAGCCTACACAGAGCAGCTCACCCCGGACTGTGCACAGTTTGGATGCGCCGCCTGTGGTCTTGAGAAAAAGGGCTGCCCCGTAGCGGATGGGGGGCCTTTCCGTGGATAATCGCGTTCGTTTTCACTTCGCCAAGCGGGATAGGGCCATCTTTCTCCCTCACGTGGAGCTACCGGCGGTCTTTGCAAGGGCTGCTCGGCGTGGAGGCATCCCCGTGCTCTACTCCGAGGGATTTCATCCCCGTCCCCGGGTAAGCCTGGGTCCCCCTCTTCCCATGGGGGTTGTGGCTCTGAGCGAACCGGGGGATCTCCGGGTGGGGGAGTGGAGTTCTTCCATGGAGGAGATTCTCAGGAGCGAGTGCCCCCCGGGGATAGAGCTGCTGGATGCAGTTCTCACGGAAGGCAAGGATCTGGGAAAGATCTGCTCCGCAGGAAGCTATATTCTCCGGGAGAGAACCTCCGGAGTCCTTGAAAAAATTCGGGACTATCTCCGAGAGGAGGAGCATCGGGAGGAGTGCCGGCTCCTCGGCTTTTGGGAGGAGTCGGAGGAGCTGCGTTTTCTTCTTGACGAAAGATCTACCGGTCTGGGAAGCCTGGTGAAACGATGTATAGCCCTGGAATTTTGCTCCGGATGGGGAGATCTCTTTCTTATCCGGGAGGCGGTGGGCTTTCTTGAAGAAGGACATTTACGGCAAGTGTGAAGAGGAAAGTGTAAAGTGAGAAGTGTGAAGTAACGTCAAAGGCAAAACCAGAAAAGCAAGTGCAAAGGCGCAAAACCAGCGTTGTTCCGTGATTGTACGTCGGGATTTTGCCTTCGATTTTCACTTCCAACTGTACACTTCCAACGTGCCTTTAAGGAGATACCCATGGGCTCAGATGTTAAAATTGTAGCAAATCTTATGGATCCTGAAGAGTGTCGGGTAGCTATCCTTGAGGAGGGGAGGCTCGCAGAGCTTTTCTCCGAAAAGATGTGGGAACGCCAGGCTCCGGGAGAGATCTATAAAGCCCGGGTTGATAGCGTTCTGCCGGGGATGCACTCCGCCTTTGTGAACCTCGGAGATGGCCGTAACGGATTTCTCTACCTTGCGGATGCCCGGAACGTGACGGTGGAGCCGAACCGGGAGATTCTGGTGCAGGTTATCAAATCCGCCCGAAAGAGCAAGGGGGCCCGGGTGACTACCCGGCTCTCTCTCCCCGGAAGATATCTCGTTCTCGTTCCGGGAGGAAAAGAGGTGGGGATCTCCCGTAGGATTCTTCAGGAGGAGGAGCGTAAGCGGCTCCGGCGCATTGTTCGGAGTCTCCGTCCCGAGGGGTGCGGTGTTATCGTGCGCACCGTGGCGGAGGGGATGGATGCCTGGATTATCGAAAAAGATCTGAAAGAGCTTCTGGAACTTTACGAGCGGATCCAGCACGATGGGGAGGTTCAGAAGGCTCCCTGTCTTCTCTACCGGAATCTGGGGCTTCTTGAGCGGGTTCTTCGGGATGAGCTGAATGAACGGGTAGATGAGATTGTTCTGGATGCCCCCGAGGAGGAGCCGCACGTGCGTGCCATGCTCTCCCGTTTCTGTCAGGGGGAGAAGCCGGAGATTAATCTTTACCGAGGGAAGGTCCCCCTCTTTGATGCTCTCGGCATTGAGCGGGAGATTGCCGGGGCCCTGGAGCGCAAGCAGTGGCTCCCTTCGGGGGCCTATCTCATCATCGACCAGACCGAGGCCCTTACGGTGATCGACGTGAATACGGGAAAATTTGTGGGCACATCAAATCTTCGCGAGACGATCCTCGAAACCAACCTTGAGGCGGCCCGGGAGATCCCCCGGCAGCTCCGGCTTCGGGCCATCGGCGGGATCGTGGTGGTAGACTTCATCGATATGGAGGTTCCCGGCGATCGGGATATCCTTCTGGCGGAGCTGGAGACGTGCCTCAAAAGAGATCGCTCCTCCGCCCGGGTCTTTGCGGTTACGCGGCTGGGGCTTGTCGAGATGACCCGGAAGCGCAGCCGTCAGGATCTCAAAACTGCCCTTACCCGGGGGTGCCCCTTCTGCAAGGGGAACGGCTGGGTTCTCAAGGAGGAGGAGGTGGCCTTCTCCATCAAGCGTTTTCTCCGTAAGGTAGTCCAGTCGAGCGGTGCGGAGGCCTATCTTGTTGAGGCTCATCCCGAGATCTGCCGTCACATGGCAGAGAACTATCTTCCCTCCTGGGAGGAGGAGTTCGAGGCTCGGCTCTTCCTAGTGGAGGTTCCGGAGTTTGCCTGGGATAAGTTCCGTATGGGAGGCCAGGGCTCTCTGGGGCAGGTACGCCACATATGCTCTCTTCTCGGGCAGAAGGAGATGCGTCCCGTTGTTCATAGCACAACTGCATCTTCGTAATTTTAAAAGCTTCGGCCGCACCCACGATCTGGAACTGCATCCGGGCTTTACGGGGATTGTCGGCCCCAACGGAAGCGGCAAGAGCAATCTTCTTGATGCTCTCCGCTGGGTTCTGGGAGAGAACAACCCCTCCCGGCTCCGGATTACCCGGCAGAGTGACCTTATTTTTCAGGGGAGCCTCTCCCTTCCTCCGGGGAACCGCGCTATGGCCCGGATACGCCTTCACGAGGAGGGGCGGCAGTGCTTTCTTTCGCGTTCCGTGGATGAGAGTGGGGGCGCCGTGGAGATCGACGGCGATCGGAGCCGCCTCGGAGATCTGGATGAGGTGAAGCGGGAGTGGCATCTTGAGGGGGAACGCTTTGCCTTTATCGGCCAGGGAGAGGTGGCAGAGATCGTCCGCCAGCGCCCCAAAGAACGAAGGCTTCACTTGGAATCCCTCTTCGGCATCGATCTCTACCGAAAACGCCGGGACGAAGCGGCGGAGCGTCTTGAATCGGCTCTGGGAGAGCTGAAAAATCTGGATATGCTGGTGGCGGAGCTTTCCGGAAGAAGAGAGATCCTGCTTCCCGAGGCTGAGGTGGCCCGTAAAGTTCGCGCCCTCACGGAGGAGCTACTCTCCTGGCGCCGTCAGTTTTACTGGGTTCGCCGAAGAGATCTGGAGATTTCCCGAGAGCGGATGCAGCATCTCGAAGTCTTTCAGGAGGGGGAGAAGATACTCCTGGAGGGTTGGATCCGTCGATGGGAATCCTATCTGCAGATCCAACAGAAGGAACTCGGGGAGCTGCGCCGGCGTTTCGGCCACCGCGAGCTTGTGATGGGGAGCCGGGGGAGTGCCCTCGAAGGGGTAAAACGTCGTATCGCCAGTGTGGGGGCGGGTTTCTCCCGAAGCAGGGAAAGCCTGAAGAATCTCGAACGTCAGACTGCCTCGGCTCTGCAGGAGCGCGCTACCCTGGAGGAGGAAAAAATCCTTCGGGAGAAGGCCCTTCAGGAGGTTCTCTGTCGGGAGGAGGATCTGCGGAGTCGCTATCAGGAGGCTCGGGAGGCGCTTCTGGGGCGTATGGACTCTGCCAATGCGGTACTGCAGGAGTCTGAAGAGATCCGGCACGCCCTGGGAGAGTGTGATGCCGAGGAGAGCACCCTCAAAGGACGTCTCCAGGGGCTGGGGAAGCGTTTTCTGCGGCTTGGCGAAGCTTTTGGAAAAGAGGCGCAGGCGCTGCAGGAAAAGGATACACGTTTCTCCCAAACCTCTGCAAAGCTTGAACGTCTTCGAAAGGATGCCCAGGAGGCGGTAATCCGCCACGGAGATGCCTACGCCCTCTATCAGGATGCTCTCGGGGAGCTTCGTCGAGAGGAGCGGCTTCTTCGTGATCTGGAGGGGCGCATGGAAGATCTGCGGGATCGCCTTCAGGGTGAGATCTATCCCCGGCCGGTACAGCACATTCTAGGGGCCTCCAAGCTCGGCCGCCTTCGGGGGAATCCTGTGGTGGCGGCGGAGACCTTTGAGGTGCCTTCGGAGTATCTTCAGGGGGTCGAAGCCTATCTCGGGGGGAGACTCTTCTGGCTTTTCGTACAGAATCTCGAAGAGGCTCAGGCCTGCATAGAGCAGCTTCGCAAGAGCAATAAGGGGCGGGCCACCTTTCTTCCGCTGGAGCAGGCCCGTAGAAAAACCCCTCTCCGGGGAGCCTCCCTCCCTTCGAAGGGGGTCTGCGGCTGGGCGGCGGATCTCATCACCCCCGTTGCCGCATGGGAGCCCTGTGTGATGCACCTTCTGGGGGATCTCCTTCTGGTGGAGGATTACGCCACCGGCACTGCCCTCGCCCGAAGCCGTTCCTCCTTTCCTTTAGCCACTCTGGCGGGGGATGTCTTTCTTCCCTCCGGGACGGTAAGCGGCGGAAGCTCGCGAACCCGTGAGGGGGCCATGGCGCTACGCCATGCTCTGGGAGCGGCGGAAAAGGAGCGGGAAGAGCACGCCCGGACGGTGCAGGACCTTACCTGGAGCATTCGGGAGGCGGAGGATCGGGAGCGTTTGGCGGCGCAGAAAAAGGATTCTCTCGGGGAGGAACTCCGAACCGTGGAGGCCCGCTTTCTTCAGGAGGAGCAGGAGTACCAGGGGTGCCGCCGCCGGCATGACCAGCTACAGGAGGAGTATGAGGATGTGCAGCGGCTCCTTCAGGAGAGCGGCGGCAGAGTGGGCTTTCTCTGTGGCGAGAAAAAGAGCCTCCGCACCCGTCTGGAAAATCTCCCCCCCATCTCGGAAGAGCTTGAGGAGGAGCGGAAGGTTATGGAGCTTCAGAACGCCCTTGCTCTTGAGGAGGAACGTCGGAAGAATGCCGCAGCTCTTCTGGAGAGCCAGCAATCTGCCCTGGGGGATTTCGAGAGGCATCTCGAAACAGTCAGGGGAGAGCGGATCGCCATGGAGGAGCAGCTTCGGGGGGAGTATACCCAGCTTCAAGAGCTTGGGCGGGAGTTCCGAACCCTCTGGGAAGAACGGAAGGAACACGCTCTCTCTCGGGAGGAGGAGCGAGCCGCCATGGTTCTTCTGGAGCGGCGTATCGACCGGGGAAAAGAGAAAAAAGAGCGTGCCCGGGGGCGGTACGAAGAGCTTGGAAAGAGCGCCGAGCAGCTTCAAAACCAGAAGCGTGAGGTAGAACGGGAGCTGGAAGATCTTATCTCCCTTTGGGAGGAGGAATTTCCCTACCAAGATCGTCTTTTCGAAGAGGAGCACGCTTCGGAAGATGGAGAGGAGCACGAAAGGCTTCGTCGGAAGATCCGTTTGCTGGAACGGGAGATCCGGAACTTCGGGGATGTGAATCTGGGGGCCCTCTCGGAGGTGGAATCCCTGGAGGAGCGCATAGGCTTTCTGGGAGAGCAGATTGGGGATGTCCGAAAAGGGGCGGAGGAGATGCGCAGCTTTATCCGGGAGACGGATCGGCATGCGGGAGCCCTCTTTGCCAAGGCCCTGGAGGACATTGATGTGCGGTTTAACGGGCTCTTTCAGCGCCTCTTTGGAGGGGGGGAGGCCCGCCTCTCCTTCGGAGGCTTCCGGGGGGGAGAGCTTCCTCCCCCAGAGGATCTCTGGGATGCGGGGGTAGAGGTGGTGGCCCGTCCCCCTGGAAAGCAGCCCCAGCACCTGGGGCAGCTCTCGGGGGGGGAGCAGTCCCTTACGGGGATATCGCTGCTCTTTGCCGCCATGGAGATCGCCGGGGTTCCCCTGGCGGTGCTGGATGAGGTGGATGCCGCCCTGGACGAGGTGAATCTGCAGCGCTTTGCCCGGCTTGCCCGGGAGTACTCCGAGAGGCTGCAGATGATCGTCATGACCCACCGCCGGTATACCATGGAGAAGGCAGATCTTCTCTATGGGGTTACCATGTCCGAGCCGGGGCTCTCCCAGGTGGTGGGGGTACGTTTGGAGGATTGGGAATGATGCGAACCGCCGTGAATGATCTTCTCTATGGAGCCCTCAAGCTGGAGCAACCTCTCCGGGGATATCGGGTGAACATGGATTCGGTGCTCCTCGCCGCCTTTGCCCGAATCCGCACCGGGGATCGGGTCTTTGAGCTTGGGTGCGGATCTGGTGCTGTTCTTCTTATCCTTGGCTGGCGCTATCCCGATCTCGGGTCTCTCAAGGGGATCGAGATTCAGGAGGAGATGGCCCAGATGGCGGTGCGCAATGCGGTGCGTAACGGTATGGAGGATCGCATCTCCATCGTTACGGGGGATCTCCGAAACCTGCGTTCCGGAGGCGAGGGGGGCTTCTGTACTGTGGTGGTGGGAAACCCCCCCTACGACGAAAAAAACCGAAGCCGTCCCTCCCCCGTGTCGGGGCAGGCGGTGTCCCGGCACGGAGCGGCCTGCACTCTGGAGGATGTTCTTGCGGGGGCCTCCCGGAGCCTTGCCCGGAAGGGGCGGTTCTACACCGTCTTTCGCGCAAGTCGTCTGGGGGAGCTTCTGGGAGGGCTTCTGAAGGTGCAGTTGCAGCCCAAGCGCATCCGGATGGTACACCCCGATCCTGCCTCGGAGGCCACGGTGGTGCTGGTGGAATCCGCCAAGGAGGGGGGGCCGGGGATGGTGGTGGAGCCTCCTCTCTGGATTCGGGATCGCCGGGGAGCCTTCTCGCCGGAGTATCTTTTTGCCTATACCAGGGAGGGATGGATATGCCCCTGATCGTGGTCCCCACACCCATCGGCAATCTGGAGGATATCACCCTTCGGAGCCTTCGGGCCCTGCGCTCTGCAGATTGTATCGCCTGTGAGGATACCCGGAGAACCCGGATTCTCTGCACCCGGTATGCCCTTAAAAAAACCCTTCTCTCCTATCACGAACACAACGAACGGGGGAGAACCGAGCAGATCCTCGGATATCTCCGGGAGGGCAAAACCGTGGCTCTCGTTTCGGATGCGGGAACTCCGGGAATCTCCGACCCCGGAGAGGTGCTTCTTCGGGAGGTCATCGCCCAGGGGCTCCCCCTGGAGATTCTGCCAGGCCCTACTGCCCTTATTCCGGGGCTTCTCTACTCGGGATTGCCCGCCCGCCCCTTTCTCTTTGCGGGATTTTTGAGTGACAAAAAATCTGAACGAAAAAAAGAACTCGAAAAGCTCGAACCCCTGGAGGTCACCCTTATCTTCTACCTCTCCCCCCACAAGGCTGTAGCCCATCTTGAGGATCTGGAGGCTCTTCTGGGGAACCGCCCCGCCGCTCTGGTGCGCGAGATCAGCAAGATCCACGAGGAGGTGCTCCGCTTTACTTTGGGAGAACTCCGGGGACGAGGAGAGGAGACTCCCTTTCGGGGGGAGCTGGTGCTGGTGGTGGAAGGGAAGCAGCCCGAGCCCCCTTCGGAAGATCTCTGGCTGGAAAAAATGGAGGAGCTGCTCCTCCAGGAACGTTCTCCCAGGGACATCGTGCAGGAAATTTCCGAAATGTATGGAGTTCCTAAAAACGCCATAAAAAACGCCCTCTTCTCCCGGAAGAGCCGTTAAAGGAGGATTTTATAATGAGTGGAACCTTTTATATCACCACCCCGATTTACTATGTCAACGATGTGCCTCATATCGGTCACGCCTACACCACTGTGGCGGCGGATGCTCTTGCCCGTTTTTCTGCCCTGTGCGGGGAGAACTCCTATTTTCTCACCGGCACGGATGAGCACGGCCAGAAGATTCTTCGCTCCGCCGAGGCCAAAGGGATGACCGCCCAGGAGCTGGCGGACAAAACGGTGGTGAACTTTCAGGAACTCTGGAAGGTTCTCAATATCCGGCATGATGACTTTATCCGCACCACCGAGAAGCGCCACGAAAAGGTGGTGCAGGCCATCTTTTCCCGCCTTCTGGAGCAGGGGGATATCTACAAAGGAACCTACGAGGGGCTCTACTGCGTGCCCTGCGAGACCTACGTTCCCGAGGCCCAGATGGGGGAGGGGCAGAGCTGTCCCGACTGCGGGCGCAAGCTCGAAAAGATGACCGAGGAGAGCTATTTCTTCCGGCTCTCCAAATATGCGGAGCCCCTTCTGGAGTACTACGAAAAGAACCCCCAGGCCATTCTTCCCAAGGGGCGGCGGAACGAGATCATAAGCTTTCTCCAGGGAGGGCTGCTGGATCAGTCCATCTCCCGTACTACCATCCGCTGGGGTGTTCCCGTCCCCGGAGATGACAGGCACGTGGTCTACGTGTGGTTCGATGCCCTTATCAACTACCTCTCTGCCCTGGACTACCCCGAGGAGGGGGGGAAGTGGCAGACCTACTGGCCCGAGGTGCACCATCTGGTGGGAAAGGATATCATCCGCTTTCACAGCGTGATCTGGCCCGCCATGCTCCTTGCCCTGGGGCTCAACCCTCCGGTGCGGGTCTTCGCCCACGGCTGGTGGACCGTGGAGGGGGACAAAATGTCCAAATCCAAGGGAAATGTGGTGGACCCCTTCGAGATGGTGGATCTTTACGGGGCGGACGCCTTCCGCTACTTCCTCCTTCGAGAGGTCCCCTTCGGGGTGGATGGAGACTTCTCCGAAAAAGCTCTGGCGGGGCGAATTAACAGCGATCTCGCCAACGACCTTGGTAACCTTCTCAACCGTACTCTTCAGATGATCGAGAAAAACTGCGATGGAAAAATTCCTCCGGTGGAGCAGCAGGAGCCCCTGGATGAGGAGCTGAAAAAAGTTATCTGTGACACCGTGGCCGCTCTGAAGGGACACATGCAGCTTTTTGCCCTGGACGAAGCGTTGAAGGATCTCTGGGCTCTGGTGCGCCGGGGGAACAAATATATCGACGAAACCATGCCCTGGAAGCTCGCCAAGGATGGAGACCTTCCGCGGCTGAACACGGTGCTGCACACCCTCTGTCAGGTTCTCCGAACCGCGGCGATTCTGGTATCCCCCTTCATGCCCTCCACAGCGCAGAAGATGGAGGAGCAGCTCGGCCTGAAGGATCTTCTTCAGGTGGGGCGGGATGCTTTTTGCTGGGATGCAGGCATTACGGGAGCCTCGGTGCACAAGGGAGATGTCCTCTTTCCCCGGATCGACCTCAAGATCTGGGAGGAGGAGAAGGCCGCCCGGGATGCCAAAAAGGGATTGCTCCCCGACCCGGGAAATCACGAGGAAGAAATTGCCATCGAAGACTTTAAAAAGGTAGAGATGCGGGTGGCCAAAATCCTCCAGGTGGAGGAGGTAAAGAAGGCGGATCGGCTCTATAAGCTTCTGGTAGACCTGGGGTACGAGCGCCGCACCATCGTCTCCAGCATTCGGGAGTTCTTTACCCCGGAAGAGTTGGAGGGAAAGACCATCATCGTGATCTGCAACCTCAAGCCCGCAAAGTTCCGGGGAATCGAGAGCCACGGTATGCTCTGCGCCGCCGAGAGCGAAGACGGCAAAACCCTTTCCCTCCTTACCCTGGATACGGAGCTGCCTCCGGGGATGCGAGTGCATTAGAGACAAGGGGAGGGCCCTTGATGAAAGACGCAGGCACGAAGCTTACAGCAAAGCTCCCCCTGGTGCCCAAAAAGCAGCTTTTTCCGTCTCTTGACGAGGTGCGAAAATGACGCAACTTATCCTCTACACCAGCGAAGACGGGCAAAGCCGGGTGCAACTGCGGGCCGATCAGGGTACGGTGTGGCTCAGTCAGCTGGAAATGGCGGAGCTTTTTCTTACCACGAAGCAGAATATTGCCAAGCATCTGAAGGCCATTTTCACCGAGAACGAATTGAGCGAGGAAGCAGTTGTCAACCAATGGTTGACAACTGCCGCCGACGGCAAGAATTACCGGGTAACGCACTATAATCTGGATGCCATTCTCGCCGTGGGGTATCGCGTGCGCTCGCTCCGGGGCGTGCAGTTCCGCCGCTGGGCCAGCACCGTGCTGACGGAGTATCTTCGCAAGGGTTTTGCCATGGATGACGAGCGGTTGAAGAACCCCGACGGCCGCCCGGACTATTTCGACGAGATGCTGGCACGTATCCGCGATATTCGTGCCTCGGAGAAGCGCTTCTATCAAAAAGTGCGGGATCTCTTTGCCCTGGCTGTGGATTACGACAAGACCGATCAGGCCACCCAGCAGTTTTTTGCCGCCGTGCAAAACCTACTGCTCTACGCTGTCACGCAGCGGACCGCTGCCGAAATCATCCTCCACCGTGCGGACCCGGCGGATGCCCATTTCGGCTTGCTGACCTGGAAGGGTAGCCGGGTGCGCAAGCAGGATATTCTGGTGGCCAAAAACTACCTGACCGAGGAGGAACTCGACACACTTAACCGTCTGGTGGTTATCTTTCTTGAAACCGCGGAATTGCGGGCCAAGCGGCAAACTGTCACCAGCATGGCCTTCTGGCGCGAGAACGTTGTGCAGATTCTGGCTGCCAACGGCTTTCCCCTGTTGGAGGGGGCAGGATCGGTCAGTCATGCCCGCATGGAGCAGCAGATCACCCCGCTGTTTCTGGACTACGAGCAACGCCGTACATCCGGGGAAGCCCAGGCTGCGGATGCCCAGGATGAGGCGGAGCTGAAAGCGTTGGAAAACAGGATCAAGGATCGCAAGGAGGCGGAGGCATGACCGAACAGGAGAACTGGGATTGCCTCTTCTGCGGCAAACCAAAAGCCTCGGAGCTTTCATAGAGTGCCACATGTCAGGGTTAGTTCGAGGAGATTCAATGATTCCGATCTGCGAGCCCTTCAGAAGCTTGTGGAGGAGAATGAGGATGCGATCATGGAGGCGCGGAATGACTACTTTAGTGCTTGAACGCGATGTGTTTGCTGGGGAGGTCTTTTTTTCCGAAGACGCCATGAGCATCTCTCTTGATGACGGGAGGACCATCTCGGTGCCCTTGGCCTGGTATCCCCGCCTTCTCTGTGGAACGCCGAAGGAGCGCGAGCATTTCGAGCTGATCGGTGATGGCGAAGGGATACACTGGCCGGGTCTCGACGAGGATATCAGCGTTGAAAATGTTCTGGGGGGGCGCCGTTCTGCGGAATCCTCCCCTTCGCTGACCCGCTGGAAGGAGCGCCGTGAAACATTGAGGAAGGATTGTTAGAACATTATGGAGTTATCGCCGCTTTTCTATGCGGATACGCATTGTCATTTGGATATGTCGCAGTTTGAAGAGGATCGGGAGCAGGTGCTGGAGCGTGCCCGGGAGGCGAAGGTTACGTGGATGCTTACGCTGGGGTCGGATCTCGCAAGCTGCCCCCGGGCGGTGGAGGTTGCCACGCAATACGCCTCGTACGGAGTCTACGCCGCCGTGGGAATCCACCCGCACGATGCCAAGGAGATCTATCCGGAGATCCCGGAATCTCTGCGAGCCCTTGCAAGGAATCCCCGGGTGATCGCCATCGGGGAGACCGGTCTGGATTACTACTACGATCACTCTCCCCGCGAAATGCAGCAAGCCATGTTCCTGGAGCATATTATCTGGGCCCGGGAGGTGGATAAGCCTGTTGTGGTGCATGTTCGGGATGCCTACGATGATGCTCTGGCCATTTTAGAGGAGAACTTCGCCCCCTCCCAGAGGGGGATTTTGCATTGCTTTTCCGGTACTTCCGAGGATGCGAAACGGGTGCTTGATCTGGGGATGCATATCTCTTTAGGAGGGCCTCTTACCTGGAAGAAGAATGAGGAGCTTCGCCAGCTTGGGGCCACGCTTCCGCCGGAGCGGCTTCTCTGCGAGACGGACTCCCCCTATCTTGCTCCTCATCCCTGGAGAGGAAAGCGGAACGAACCCGCCTATGTGCGTTCTGTCTATACGAAGATGGCGGAGGTTCTGGGGTGTTCCGAAGAGGATCTGATGCGTCAGGTGGCCCGGAACCTGGAGGAGCTGTTCTGATGTTCCGTTTCGAGTTGGAGCGGGAGTGCCCCGTCACGGGGGCCCGGGCGGGGACGTTCTATACTCCCCATGGAGCCATCCGAACCCCGGTCTTTATGCCCGTGGGAACCCAGGCTACGGTGAAGGCCATGGCTCCCTTCGAGCTGGAGTGGATGGGGGCGGATGTTATTCTGGGGAATACCTACCACCTGGCTCTCCGTCCCGGCGCTGATCTGGTGGCGGAGGCGGGGGGGCTTCATGCCTTTATGGGGTGGAGACGTCCTATTCTTACGGATAGCGGGGGGTTTCAGGTTTTTTCTCTGGGGGAGCTTCGGCGCATCTCCGAGGAGGGGGTGGCTTTTCGCTCCCACGTGGACGGAAGCAAATGGTTTTTCTCTCCCGAAGAGGCGGTGCGGATTCAGGAGCTTCTGGGGGCGGATATTATTATGGCCTTCGATGAGTGCGTCCCCTGGCCCACCACCGAGGCGTACTCTTTAGAGGCCATGCACCGTACCCTGCGCTGGGCCGAGCGCTGTAAGGTTGCCCAGACCCGGAAGGATCAGGCCCTCTTCGGCATTGTGCAGGGGGCCTTCTTTCCGGAGCAGCGGATAGCCTGCGCCAAGGCTCTGGGGGAGATGGATTTTCCCGGCTACGGCATCGGCGGCCTCTCTGTGGGGGAGCCCCACGATGTGATGTACCGCATGCTTGATGTTACGCTCCCCGAGATGCCCCGACATAAGCCCCGCTATCTCATGGGGGTGGGGTGGCCCTCTAATCTGGTGGAGGGGGTGGCTCGTGGGGTGGATATGTTTGACTGCGTTCTCCCCACCCGTAACGGCCGCAACGGCACCCTGCTCACCTCTCAGGGGCGGATGAATATCAAGCGGGGGGAGTACACCCGGGATTTTTCCCCTCCCGATCCCGACTGTGATTGCTACGTCTGCACCCACTATACCCGGGCCTATCTGCGGCATCTTTACCGAGCCGGGGAGATTCTTGCGGCCCGGCTCTGCTCCTGGCATAATCTGCATTTTCTGATATCCCTCATGAACCGGGCCCGGCAGGCCATTCTGGAGGATCGTTTCCCCGAGTTTCGGCGCTCTTTCTGGAGCCGTTTCGAGGAGGGACGGGGGGAATGACCCGAATCTACCATCTCTCTCAGGAGCACCCCGAGCCGGAGGCTTTGGAGGATGCGGCCCAGGCTCTCCGAAGGGGGGAGCTGGTGACCTTTCCCACCGAGACCGTCTACGGCCTTGGGGCTAACGGCCTGGACGTCGCAGCGGTGCGCCGGATCTTTGCCGCCAAGGGGCGCCCTGGAGATAACCCCCTGATCCTTCATGTGGAGAGTGTCGAAAAGGCTCGGGAGGTAGCTCTGGTGGACTTGCGGGCGGAGGCTCTCTTTCGGCGCTACGCTCCGGGGCCTCTCACGCTGGTGCTCCCCGCCCTGGAGTGTGTTCCTTCTGCAACTCGTGGAGGGCTTGCCACGGTGGGGGTGCGCATTCCGGATTCTTCCATCGCCCTGGAACTGATCCGCCGCTCCCGGCTCCCCGTGGCCGCTCCGAGTGCCAACTCCAGCGGAAGGCCGAGCCCCACCGATGTGGCCACGGTGCTGGAGGATCTGGGGGATTTCGTGGCGGTGGCTCTCGATGGCGGCCCCACCCGGGTGGGGCTTGAATCCACGGTGCTGGATGTGAGTGCCACGGTGCCGGTGCTTCTGAGGCCGGGGGAGATCACTCTGGAGGAGCTTGCGGCGTTTCTGGGGGAGGTTCGGGTTTCGGGAGAGGCGGAGGAGCTTCGCAAGTCTCCGGGGACGCGTTACCGGCACTACGCTCCCCGGATACCTCTCTATCTCTGGAGCCCCAGGGAGGGGGAGGCCCTTTTTGCTCTTCTGGAGTCTCGGGGGGAGGCGCCGGGGTATATGGGTATGGCCTCGCCGTTGTATCCTGTGAAAAGCCTGGTTCTCTTCGAAGATCTCTCCCAGTATGCCCGGGAGTTTTACCGATGCTTGAGAAAATTTGAAGTTCAGGGGGTTTCCTGCATCGTGGCGGAACTTCCCGAAAAGACGGCCCTTGGAAGGGCTTTAGAGGATCGGCTCCGGCGCGCTGCGGGGGAAGAGGGAAAAAAAAGCATTTGAGGGCTTGCAAAAAAGGTTTGAGATTGCTACAATCATCGCCGTTACGGATTCATCAAGTCGGGGTGGCGGAATTGGTAGACGCGCTAGATTCAGGTTCTAGTGGGTGCAAGCCTGTGGGGGTTCGAGTCCCCCCCTCGACACCAGAATATTCAAATGGGGGCGTGTACCCTGTTTTTCTTTCACACAAGAAAAGGAACTCTTGATGTCAATAGATTCGGTTGACATGGAGGGTTCCTTTTGTTATCATGCAATTTCGTCACCACATTTCTTTCGCAGTACAAAAATCCTATAACTTAGGGAGGGATTGCTCCCATGCCCGAAACCGCCCTTTCCGGCATGCACCAAAAAAGGCTAGCCTTTGGAAGAGAGCGCGATCTGGTGGAATTGCCCGACCTCATTGAGGTGCAGCGGGATTCGTATCAGTGGTTCTTTCAGTTTAACAGAGAACCGGGAATGCGAAAATCCATGGGATTGCAGGAGCTTTTCGAAGAGGTCTTTCCTATTGAGAGCTATGATGGGTCTTTTGCTCTCAAGTTTGTGCAATACTTCGTGGAATCCCCCAATACTTCCGAAGAAGAAGCCCGGCGCAGGGATCTCACCTGGTCCATGCCGGTAAAGGCTACCATCCAGCTCGAAAATCGCAAAACCGGGGAGATCAAGGAAGAGGATATCTTCGTTGGCGATTTTCCCGTAATGACCGAAAAGGGAACCTATATCATCAATGGCACCGAACGGGTGGTGGTGAACCAGCTTGCCCGTTCCGCCGGGGTATACTATACCGCAGATGATGCCATTCCAGGGCATGAATCCTATTCTGCCAAGATCATCCCCGACAGGGGGGCCTGGCTTGAGTTTGATCTCTCCCAGGGTGATCTTCTCTCCGTCAATATCGACAGCCGGAAAAAAATCCCCGCCACCATACTTCTCAAGGCCTTTGGAGTTCCCAACAACGAGGAACTCCTGAAGCTCTTTGATGCCAAGGAGGAGGAAGTAGACCTTCTTGAGGAGGCCGTAAAGGGTTTGCTGGCGGCGGAGGATGTCTATACCGAGGAGGGGCGGGAGGTTCTTCGCAAGAACGAACGTATCAGCAAAGAGCACCTGGAAGAACTCTGGAAGATAGGGCGTACGAAGGTTCGGGTCTGGACGGTAGATCGTGCTCTGGCGGTGACTCTGGAGCGGGACGGTACCAAGGGGACCGATGATGCTATCCTGGATCTGTTCAGGAGGCTTCGCCCCAACGAGCCCGCCCGGATGGAGAACGCTCGGGAGTATGTGAGCAGCCTCTTCTTCGACGGTCGCCGTTATAACCTGGGACGGGTGGGGCGATATAAGATAAACCGTCGCCTGGGGCTGGATATCCCCGAGTCTCAGAGGCTCCTCTCCCTTGAAGATCTGGTGGCCATTCTTAAAGGGCTTTTCTCCAGCCGTGACGGCCGTCGCCGGCATGATGATATTGATCATCTCGGAAACCGCAGGGTTCGGGCGGTGGGAGAGCTGCTTCTCAACCAGATTCGTATCGGCCTTCTGCGGATGGAGCGTATCGCCAAGGAGCGGATGACCACCATCCCCGATCTCTCTGCTGCCACCGCCCGGGAGCTGGTAAATGTCCGGCCTATTTCGGCGGCTCTCCGGGAGTTCTTCGGCTCCGGCCAGCTATCGCAGTTTATGGATCAGACCAACCCTCTGGCGGAGGTTACCCATCGGCGGCGTCTCTCCGCTCTGGGCCCCGGAGGATTGAGTCGGGAGCGGGCAGGTTTTGAAGCCCGGGACGTCCACTATACTCACTACGGTCGGGTCTGCCCCATCGAAACTCCTGAAGGTCCCAATATCGGTTTGGTGACCTCTCTGGCCACCTACGGCCGGGTGAACGAGTATGGTTTTCTCGTAACCCCTCGCCGGGTTGTGCGGGATGGATTCGTCACCGATGAGGTGGTCTATCTTCCTGCGGACGAAGAAGATATCTCCTATGTTGGCCGGGCAAACACCCCCCTGGATGAAAACGGTCGGGTAAAGGGGCCGGATGTCCACTGCCGTTACCAGAGCGAGGTCGTGCCTGTGGAGCCTGAGCGGCTTCAGTATCTCGACATCTCCCCCAAGCAGATTGTCTCGGTCTCTACCGCCCTCATCCCCTTTCTGGAGCATGACGATGCGAACCGGGCCCTCATGGGGTCCAACATGCAGCGTCAGGCGGTACCTCTCCTCTGTGCGGAGGCTCCCATTGTGGGAACCGGTATCGAAGCCCGGATCGCTCGCGATTCCGGGGTCTGTGCGGTTGCCCGAGAGGCGGGGCACGTGATCTATGCGGATGCGGATGAAGTTCGGGTGGATGAAGGGAATTTTGTCCGAACCTATAAACTTACCAAATTCCGCCGTTCCAATCAGGGGACGGTGATTCATCAGAGGGTCCGGGTGCATGCGGGAGAGAGTTTGGAAAAGGGGCAGATCATCGCTGATGGCCAGTCCGTAGATGACGGAGAACTCGCCCTGGGGAGGAACGTTATCGTCGCTTTCGTCTCCTGGGAGGGATACAACTACGAGGATGCCATTCTGCTGAATGAGCGCCTTGTCCGGGAGGACGTCTACTCCTCCATCCATATTGAGGAGTACGAGATCGAGGCCCGGGATACCAAGCTTGGTCCCGAAGAGATTACCCGAGATATCCCCAATGTGGGAGAGGATGCCCTGAAAAACCTCGAAGAGGATGGGGTGGTTCGTATCGGAGCGGAGGTTAAGGCGGGAGATATCCTGGTGGGAAAGGTTACCCCCAAGGGAGAATCCGACCAATCTCCGGAAGAGAAGCTTCTTCGGGCTATCTTCGGCGAAAAGGCCCGGGAGGTTCGTGATACATCCCTGCGGGTTCCTCACGGAGATGGTGGGAAGATTGTGGATGTGAAGCGCCTCTGCCGGGAGGAGAATGCAGAAGATCTCAGCCCCGGAGTGAATGAGGTTGTCAAGGTTTACGTGGCGCAGCTCCGCAAGATCACCGTGGGAGATAAGATGGCGGGACGGCACGGCAACAAGGGTGTGGTCTCCCGAATTCTGCGGGAGGAGGATATGCCCTTCCTCTCGGACGGAACCCCTGTGGATGTGGCGTTGAACCCCCTTGGAGTGCCGAGCCGGATGAACCTCGGCCAGGTAATGGAAACCATCATGGGCTTTGTGGGGTACATGGGGCTCAAAGAAGAGGGTGGACGTTTCCTCATACAGACCCCGGTTTTTGAGGGGGCCAAGGAGAAGGATATTCTGGAGCGGATCGAACTTCTGAAGGCGGAGAAATATCCGGAGCTTCAGAAGGACGGTCGCATCGTGCTCTATGATGGACGAACCGGCGAGCCCATGGAGCATCCCGTTACGGTGGGGTGCATGTATATGCTCAAGCTCATCCACCTGGTGGATGATAAGATCCACGCCCGGTCCATAGGCCCCTACAGCCTTATAACACAGCAGCCTCTCGGGGGTAAGGCCCAGTTCGGCGGGCAGCGTTTCGGAGAGATGGAGGTCTGGGCTCTTGAAGGGTACGGAGCGGCTCATATTCTTCAGGAGATGCTTACGGTGAAGTCTGACGACATCCGGGGGCGCCTGAAAACCTACGAGCGTATCGTGAAGGGGCAGAATCTCTCGGAGCCCGGAGTTCCCGAAAGCTTCCGGGTTCTCGTGAAGGAGCTTCAGGGGCTGGGGCTCGATGTGGCGATCTCCTACGATGATGGCAGTGTGGGAGAGCTTGTTCTCGAAGAAGAGGACTATGCGGGAACCAGGCTTGGGAAACTCTCTTCCTACGACGGAGGGGATGACCGAATGGAATCCTCTCGGGAGGATTCGGGTACACGAGAGAAGGACGCGGACACTACCGAGGCCTTCCTCTTCGGAGGCAGAGGGCAGCGCGAGGATGATGCTCCGGGAGGTGAAGAGTGATGCTGCACCAGGAGAACGCCGCCAAGCGGCATCGTAAGGAGATCACAGGGGTGCGGATTAAGCTGGCGAGCCCCGACCGTATTCGGGAACTCTCCAGCGGGGAGGTCAAGAAACCTGAAACCATTAATTACCGCACTCTTCGTCCCGAAAAGGACGGGCTTTTCTGTGAGCGCATTTTTGGCCCCACCCGGAGTTTTGAATGTGCCTGCGGTAAATATAAAAGAAGCGGCCCCAAGTTTAAGGGCGTTGTCTGTGATCGCTGTGGTGTAGAGGTTACGGATAATCGGGTTCGGCGGGAGCGGATGGGGCATATCGAACTCGCTGCGCCTGTGGTACATATCTGGTTCCTTCGGGGGATTCCCAGCCGACTGAGCCTCCTTCTGGGAACGACTACCAAGGATCTCGAAAAGGTGGTCTATTTTGCTCCTGCCCGCCGGCGTGAGCCCGTCTACAAGGTAGTGGTGGAGGGGCGTAAAACCGGACTTGTCCGCAAGGGGGAGATTATCTCCGCCAGCGAGGAGCGGGTGCATGCCCACTACGACAAAACCTTCAAGGCCGAGGAGGCCTATCGGGTGGTGCAGGTAGATGATGTTCCCGTAGAGCCGGGGGACGTTCTCTCCTCCTCACAGGTTGCTCGATACAAGGGAACCTACGGGGATGACGCTTTCCGCGTGGAGCCCGCCTTTCGAGTTCTTGAAAGCGATCCCGGAGGCAATTTTGAGGAGAAGCAGACTCTCTCCCGCTCCGAGCTTGAGGCTCTCAAGGGGAAGGGGATGGAGCCCCCTGTGGAACGGGAGACCGTGGGAAATCAGGATGCCTTCAAGGTTGTTCAGGCTACCCACATGCCTTTCGGCAAGGGGGACCTTATCTCCATAAGCGAGTACCAGCTCTACCACGAGAAGTATGCAGGGCGTTTCGTCGCCCAGGTGGAGACGATTACTCTCGAAGATCCGTGCTATATCGTTATCTCTAAGGGGGATTCTCCCTTCGAGGATTGCGGTATCATTATGGAGCGGGAGTATCGCCTCTGCATCTCCTACGATAAAAAATTCAGTGCCGGTATCGGTGCCGAAGGCGTTCAGGATCTGCTGGGGACTCTCGACATGGATGAACTCGCCCTCGCATTGCGGGAAGAGATCACCGATGCGTCGGGGCAGAAAAAGCGCAAGCTTGTGAAGCGTCTCAACGTGGCGGAGGATTTCCGCAAGAGCCGGAGCAACCCCGGATGGATGGTGCTCCAGGTGCTGCCGGTGATTCCCCCGGATCTCCGCCCCATGGTGCAGCTTGATGGAGGGCGTTTTGCCACATCGGACCTTAACGATCTCTACCGTCGGGTGATCAACCGCAACAACCGGCTCAAAAAGCTGCAGGAGCTTCACGCTCCTGAGATTATTGTGCGCAATGAGAAACGCATGCTTCAGGAGTCTGTGGATGCCCTCATCGACAACGGTCGGGTGGGCAAGGCGGTTCTCGGAGCGGGAAACCGCCCTCTCAAGAGCCTTTCGGACCTCCTTCGGGGAAAGAAGGGGCGGTTCCGGCAGAATCTTCTGGGAAAACGGGTGGACTACTCCGGCCGTTCGGTTATCGTTATCGGTCCGAACCTCAAGCTACACCAGTGTGGTTTGCCTAAGCAGATGGCCCTGGAACTCTTCAAACCCTTCGTCATGCAGAAGCTGGTGGATCGGGGAAATGCCCCCAATGTGAAAAGCGCCCGGCGCCTCATTGAGCGGGGGCGAGAAGAGGTGTGGGGTATTCTTGAGGAGATCATCCGGGATCACCCGGTGCTCCTGAACCGTGCCCCCACGCTTCATCGACTCGGCATCCAGGCCTTTGAGCCGGTCCTTATGGAGGGGAAGGCTATCCGGCTTCATCCTCTGGTATGTACCGCCTTCAATGCGGATTTTGACGGGGATCAGATGGCGGTGCATGTACCCCTTTCGCTGGAGGCTCAGGCAGAGGCTCGGTTGCTCATGCTCTCCTCTCATAATCTTCTCTCCCCTGCCAGTGGGCGATCCATCGTCACCCCTACCCAGGATATCGTACTCGGGATCTACTACCTTACGGGGATGCGGGAGAGGGATGATGTGGCAAAGGATGCAAAACTTCCAGTTTTCCGTGATATTGAGGACTGTCTCGTAGCTTTGAGCCACGGAGTGGTTCATATCAACAGCCTCGTAAAACTCAAGTGGAAGGATCAGTGGCTTGAGACCAGCCCCGGAAGGGCTCTCTTCAACAGCGTGCTCCCCGAAGAGATACGCTACGTCAACAGGCAGATGGACAAAAAGGAGCTGGCCCGTCTTCTTGATGAAGCCTACGACAGGGTCTCTCGTGAAGCTCTGGTGCGGGCTCTGGATGATATTAAGTCTCTCGGCTACCGATGGGCCACCAAAAGTGGCATCAGCATGGGGTTGGGAGATGTGGTGATCCCCGAAGAGAAGGGGATTATCGTACAGAAGACCATGGATCATGAAGCAGACCTTAGCTCGCAGTACCAGATGGGGATTCTCACGGAGGAGGAGTATCTCTGGCAGAAAGAGATCCTCTGGACCGGGGCGGCCCGCGATATTGCGGACCACATCGTAGACAGCATGTCCGAAAAGAACTCTCTGCGCATGATGGTGGATTCCGGTGCCCGAGGCTCACGAGGTCAGGTGGCCCAGATGGCGGGTATCCGGGGGCTCATGGCAGACCCCTCGGGTCGCATCATCGACTATCCCATCACGGCGAACTTCAAAGAGGGGCTTAACATGCTGGAGTACTTCATCTCCACCCATGGAGCGCGGAAGGGACTTGCGGATACCGCTCTGCGAACCGCTAAATCCGGATATCTCACCCGACGCCTTGTGGATGTGGCCCAGGATATTATCGTCACCGAAGAGGACTGCGGCACCATGAGAGGCGTTACCATACGCCCCCTCACTCAGGATGGCAAGACAGTCATCGGTCTCGGAGAGCGTATCGTGGGGCGTGTTCCCGCTAAAGATATCGTACACCCCGAGACGGGGGAGGTTCTTGCTGCGGCGGGGATTGAAATTTCCCAGATTTCTGCCAGGGCGGTCGAAAAGAGCGGCCTTGAAGAGGTGGTGGTTCGGAGCCCCCTCACCTGCGAACTCAAGAACGGTGTCTGCCGTGCCTGCTACGGTCTTGATCTGGCCACTCGGAAAAGAGTTGCCATCGGCGAGGCTGTGGGGGTTGTGGCAGCCCAGTCCATCGGCGAGCCCGGAACGCAGCTTACCATGCGAACCTTCCATACCGGAGGGGTGCGTATCACGGGAGAGGATATCACCCAGGGGCTTCCCCGAATTGAGCAGCTCTTCGAGGTGCGCCGCCCCAAGAAGGTGGCCTTCCTCTCGAAGATCGAAGGGGTGGTCTCCGAGATCCGCGAGATGGAGGGGAAACGAAAGGTCATCGTTACCTCCAACGAAGAGGGAAAAGAGCAGAAGGTGCAGTACAATATCCCCCTCTCTCAGAACCTTCTTGTGGAGGAGGGGCAGACCCTCCGTCGGGGAGACCGGCTTACCGAGGGGCATGAAGATCCTCAGGATATCCTGGAGTGTAAGGATATGAACGAAGTCCAGCGTTATCTTGTGGACAATATCCAGGATGTTTATAAATCCCAGGGAGTCTCAATCAATAACAAGCATATCGAGGTCATTCTGCGGAAGGTGGCCCCGGAGAACAGGGTGCGCGTCACCGAGGAGGGGAGTAGCTCCTATGTGGCGAATGATCTCGTCTGGAAGGACGACCTGGAGGCGGATATCCTTGCCATGCGCGAGGAGAACGAACGCTTTCTCCAGGAGGCGGAATCCCTTCTTTGCGGCGCCTTTCTGGTGGATGTGGAGGGCTCGGGAAATATCGAACAGAGCCTGGCCTTCAAGGGGGATCATCTGGAGGCCAAGAGCATCCGGCGTCTTCTTCTGCCGGGAAATTCCCTCTCTTCACTCCTTGTTCGTATGGGCACTGAAGAGATGCGCATCGTGGTGGGGGAGGCAGCCTTCCGGAGAGAGATGGAGGGACGAGAGCTTCTCGAAGCCTTCCACGGAGAAGAAAATATTGTGGTGGAACCGACAGCTTCCCTCACATCGGGGCAGCTTGCGCACATTGTGAAGGGGAATCCCCAGGCTATACGGGTGCGTAACTCCGGAATTCTTGCAAAAATGTCTGATGCCGCATGGCTGGCAGAAGAGATTCGGGATTCCGAGGGACGGGTTGTCCTTTCCAAGGATGCCAAAATAAATGAAGCAACCATTGCGCTCTTGCGGGAGCACCAGGTGGAAACAATAAAGATATGGAAAACCCCGCAGGAGATTCTCGTGGACAATGAAATTCAGAAACATCTTATCTCCTACTATGAGGCTCCTCTCTCTCAGGTTATTGATGTGGAGGGGGCGGTGCTTCAGGATATCCCCCCCCGGGTGGATGCCCGGATCGTGCGAGGGCTTGCGGAGGGAGAATTTGCGGGAGTTGAAGTTACCCTGAACGGCGAGCGGATTGTCCTTACCCGGGAAAAGGCTCTTCGGGAGGTGCTCCAGGAGTTCGCTTACGGCAAGGTGCTCCTTGATGCTCTTTCGGATGCTCAGGGAGATGTCCTTCTCGCCTCGGGAAGCGAAGTGAACAAAGATGTTCTGGAGACGCTGGTACAACTTTCCCCCTCCCGAATGGTTCTGCGTTCTCCCCACGCTTCCGGAGAGGGGCGGCGGCTCATTGAAAAAATTTCCTTTGTACGCCGTCTCGGAGAAGAGCCTACGTACATGCCTCTTCTTCACGGTATCACCAAGGCGGCCCTTGCCACGGAAAGCTTCCTCAGCGCGGCATCCTTCCAGCAGACGGCCCAGGTGCTTGCACGGGCAGCGGTGCGGAGTGAAGAGGACACCTTGCGGGGACTTAAAGAAAATGTTATCATCGGTCATCTCATGCCCGCTGGAACTGGAGTGGACCGCTATCGAAAGCTCATGGTAAGCCCCGCTCCTCCAGAGCGTCCCGCTTCTCCGGCTTCCGGGGAGGCAGCTGATTTGCAAGAGAGACCGATTCCGGTTGAATAACCTCTCGGCGCATTCCCCCCTAAAGGGAGTGCGCAAGATTCTAAAGGAGTATGACTCCCTCGCTTTTTCCCAAACAGCCTCAAGGGGGAGCCATGCTCCGGAAGAATTTATATTTTATTATCTTGACATGCCCTGCGCGGGCTGTTAAGATTCTTCGGTGCTTTTTGCACGCAGGAGGGTTTTCTGTGCCTTTACAAGAGTTGGCGGTACCAGGCCGTATTGTAGGAGCCGGAGCCGTTCGGAGGGCCCTGGAAGAAAAACGGGTGGCGAAGCTCTTTATCGCCTCGGATGCTCAGGATGCTTTTTTGGCCTCCTTTCTTGAGGAGGCACGGGAGCAGAATATCCCCGTAGAAGTTGCAGAAAGCAGAAAAAAACTCGGTAGGGCTTGTGCCATCGGCTGCGGGACAGCGATTGCAGCTATAGCAAAAAACAAAACTACTTGTTTTTCGTGATGGTAAAAAATATATACTTTAGAAAGTGAAAGGAGGGTGTTTTTTTGCCGACTATCAGTCAGCTGATTAAGCATGGACGGAAGGAAAAGCGGCGTACCTCGGATGCTCCGGCGCTTCATGAAAATCCCCAGCGGCGCGGCGTCTGCACCAGGGTCTATACGGTAACCCCCAAGAAGCCGAACTCGGATTTGCGCAAGGTTGCCCGTGTGCGCCTTACCAATGGAATCGAAATAACCGCTTACATCCCCGGAGTCGGACATAACCTGCAGGAGCACTCGGTGGTTCTTGTGCGCGGGGGCCGTGTCAAGGACCTCCCGGGAGTGCGCTACCACATCGTTCGAGGAACTCTCGATTGCGGCGGTGTGGAAAATCGTATGCAGGCCCGTTCCAAATACGGTGCCCGGCGTCCTAAAAAGTAGTATTTTAAGAAGGAGGAACGTTCATGCCGAGAAAAGGGCATGTACGGAAGCGGGAGGTTCGTCCCGATCCCCTATATGGGAGTAAGGAAATTACCGCTTTCGTCAACTGTCTCATGTGGGACGGTAAGAAGAGCGTGGCAGAGAAGATCATGTACGGGGCTCTTGAGCGGGCGGCGGAAAAGCTCGACGCGGAGCCCATGGAGATCTTTCAGAAAGCCATGGAGAACGTGCGGCCCCTGGTCGAGGTTCGCCCTCGCCGGGTAGGAGGCGCCACGTATCAGGTGCCTGTGGAAGTCGCTCCTGCAAGAGCGTGGGCTCTTGCTACCCGATGGGTCATTACTTTTGCGAGAAATAAAAAAGGTATGCCCATGAGAGAGCGTCTGGCCCGAGAATTCATTGATGCCTTCAAAGGTGAGGGCAGCTCCGTGAAAAAACGTGAGGATACCCACCGGATGGCGGAGGCGAACCGGGCTTTTGCACATTACCGTTGGTAGTGTAGAAATAGTGGATGGTGATTGAGACATGGCGCAGACAACGGCGCTTCAGCAGATTCGGAATATAGGTATCGCAGCCCACATTGACGCCGGAAAGACCACCACCACCGAGCGTATTCTGTTCTACACCGGGCGCAGCTACAAGATGGGAGAGGTCCACGAGGGCGGAGCCACCATGGACTGGATGGAGCAGGAGCGGGAACGGGGCATTACCATTACCTCCGCCGCCACTACTTGCAATTGGCAAGATTGCCTTATCAACATCATTGATACGCCCGGTCACGTGGACTTTACGGTGGAAGTGGAGCGCTCTATGCGGGTTCTTGACGGTGCCGTGGCCGTGTTCTGTGCTGTGGGCGGTGTGGAACCTCAGTCCGAGACCGTATGGCGTCAAGCAGATCGGTATCGGGTTCCCCGGATTGCCTTTGTGAACAAGATGGATCGGATCGGCGCGGACTTTCATGCGGTGGTTCGGGACATCAAAAAGAAGCTGGGGGCAACTCCCGTAGCGTTGCAGATTCCTGTGGGTGTGGAAGACGCCTTTAAGGGGATGGTGGATCTCGTAACCATGCAGGCGATCACCTTCTCCGATGCCCTCGGGGCGGAGCCCAGGTTTGGGCAGATTCCCGAGGAACTTCTCGACGAGGCGGAGCTTGCCCGGGAGAGCATGATCGAAACCCTGGCGGATTACTCCGAAGAGGTGATGAGCCTCTTTCTTGAGGGGGAAGCAGTTCCCGCAGATGTGCTGAAAAAGGCTATCCGGGAAAACACGGTGAACATGAAGATTGTCCCTGTCCTCTGCGGATCCGCCTTCAAAAACAAAGGGGTGCAGCTCCTTCTGGATGCTGTGGTGGATTACCTCCCGAGCCCGGCAGATCTTCCCGCCTTTGTGGGTGAGGATCCTGCCACGGGTGCGGTGGTGGAGCGGCACAGCAGTTTGACTGAACCCTTTGCGGCGCTGGTATTTAAGATTATGGTAGATCCCTACGTGGGACGCCTCGCCTTCTGCCGGGTATATTCGGGAAGCCTTAAGAGCGGGGATCCGGTTCTCAACGTGGGAAGCAACAAGAGAGAGCGGGTAGGCCGGATTCTGCGGATGCATGCCAACAAGCGGGAAGAGCTTCAGGAGACCCATGCGGGGCTTATCGTGGCTTTGCCGGGCTTCAAGTCGGTCCGTACCGGGGATACTATCTGTGATGCGGATCATCCTGTGGTGCTGGAAAACCTCAACTTCCCGGAACCCGTTATCGACCTCTCTGCAGAGCCCGCCAGCAAGGCGGATCAGGTGAAGCTCACCAAGGGGCTCAGCGCCCTGTCGGAGGAGGATCCCACCTTCCGGGTGGCGGTGAACCATGAGACGGGGCAGACCATCATCTCCGGCATGGGAGAGCTGCATCTGGAGATCATCGTGGATCGTCTCCGCCGTGAGTACAATGTGGAGGTTCGCATCGGCAAGCCCCAGGTGGCGTACCGGGAGACTATCACCAGACCCGGCAAGGCGGAGGGACGTTTTATCCGCCAGTCCGGAGGGCGTGGACAGTTCGGTCACGTCTGGCTTGAAGCGGAGCCGCTTCCCGAGCGGAAGGGCTTTGAGTTTGAAAACCGCATTGTGGGGGGCGTGGTCCCCCGGGAATACATTCCTGCGGTGGAAAAGGGCCTCAACGAGGCGATCAACAACGGTATCCTCGGAGGCTACCCTGTTATCGGAGTTAAAATAGGCCTCGTGGACGGAAGCTACCACGAAGTGGACAGTTCGGAGATGGCCTTTAAGATTGCCGCATCCATGGCCTTTAAAGAGCTTATGCGCACCTGCGGTTCCGTTCTTATGGAGCCTGTGATGAGCGTAGAAGTGGTGGTTCCGGAGGAGTATGTTGGAGACGTCATCGGAGATCTTTCAGGTCGGCGGGGGCGTGTGGAAGGAATGGAAGTTCGGGCCAATGCGAGAATCGTAAAGTCTGTGGTTCCTCTTTCCGAGATGTTCGGATATGCCACGGATCTGCGGAGCAAAACCTCGGGCCGGGCAACCTACTCCATGACCTTCAGCCACTACGAAGAGGTTCCCAAAGACGTAGCACAAAAGCTGCTTGAGCGTTAGGCTTCCTGGCAGCATCTTAAACTGTTTTATTTTTTAAGGAGGTTTACGGAGTAATGGCAAAGGAAAAATTTGAACGATCGAAACCGCATTTGAACATCGGCACCATTGGCCATATCGACCATGGCAAGACTACGCTTACTGCGGCGATCACCAAGACCCTGGCGCGTCACGGCATGGCGGATTTCACCCCCTTCGAGAACATCGACAAGGCTCCCGAAGAGCGTGAGCGTG
>Ga0334884_1000484_pt1 | contig 72928 bp, 58 predicted proteins | sample GraSluR1_MG_7_FD_207215 | JGI IMG/M metagenome (GOLD analysis project Ga0334884, IMG submission 207215) | Sludge microbial communities from methane-producing bioreactor in Wageningen University, Netherlands - Granular Sludge_12_05 R1 | ecosystem: Engineered > Bioreactor > Anaerobic >... | reverse complement strand
AAACCGGGATTACTCGCTGCGCTCGTGATCCCGGTTTGGGGGAGAAACAAGCCTGCGAAAACTTCGGGACTACGTCCCTCGTTTTTGTTTTGCGGCCTTGCGCTTTCAAACAAGTTTGAGCGTAAGGCCGCAAAACAAAAACCACCGCTTTCGCGGTGGTTTTCTTGGCTTGTGGGAGTTGAGGGATTCGAACCCCCGACCCTCTGCTTGTAAGGCAGATGCTCTGAACCAGCTGAGCTAAACTCCCGTTCTCCGGTTTTGAGAGTGCAAATGTAGATATTTTTTTTATCCCGCAAAATATATTAATTACTTTTTTCAAAATAATTTGAGTTCTGCTACAACAAAGCTAGATCCTCCCACATAAATCATGTCCTCGGGCTCTGCATGACTTAGTGCAGCACAATAGGCCTCCAACACTGTAGAATAAGACTCCCCATGTAAGCCAAATTCATGAGCACGTTGCTGTAGTTCGTTTTCGGGTAAGGCACGTGGGATCGATGCTTTGGTAAAATAATAGCTTGCATCAACTGGCAGCAGGGGGAGTATTTTTGCAACATCTTTATCGTTTACTACCCCTACTATCATGTGCAGCCTGTTAAACTGCTGCCGTGCAATCTGTTTCATGGTGTAATACAATCCTTCGGCATTGTGTGCCGTGTCGGCAACCACCAATGGTTTGTGTTGTAGTATCTGCCAGCGACCGCGTAAACCGGTACTTTTCTGCACATTGCTCAGTCCGGCTTCAATGTCGGTTTGCTGTATCGATATCTGAGAGGATTTGAGCTGATCGATAGTGCACAGAACGGTTTGAAGATTCATTTTCTGATAGTGCCCCATGAGGTCGAGCCGGAATACCAGTGTATCGTTTACACAATACTCAGTAAATGTTTCGGTTTCGTAGATAATCTGTGCCTTATACTTGTTATCGGCCAATACAAGTGGTGAATGTAATTGCAGGGCATGCTTACTAAAAACAGGAAAGGTTTCAGGATGGTTTTCACCTATCACAACCGGTACCTCAGGCTTTATAATTCCCGCTTTTTCGGCTGCTATTTCCGACAGTGTTTCTCCCAAAAATTGGGTGTGGTCGTAGCCTATATTGGTAATAACCGAAACAAGTGGTGTTATAATATTGGTTGAATCGAGTCGTCCCCCCATTCCTACTTCAACAACGGCAATATCAACATGTTGCCGGGCAAAATAGTCGAACGCCATGGCAACTGTCATCTCGAAAAATGAGGGTTTCAGCTTGCCAATAATGCCGGAATGCATTTCGACGAAACCGGTAACTTCAATTTCAGGAATCATTGTGCCATTAATACGTATCCGTTCTCTGAAATCGTTCAGGTGTGGCGAAGTGTATAAGCCGATTTTATATCCGGCCTGTTGCAGAATGGCTGCCAGCATGTGCGACACAGAGCCCTTGCCATTGGTGCCGGCAATATGTATTGTCCTGAATTTTTTGTGAGGATGCCCGAAATAGGTATCCAGCGCTATGGTATTGTTGAGGTTGGATTTGTATGCAGCTTTCCCAATCCGCTGATACATCGGCAGCGCGTCAAACAGAAAACCAATTGCTTCGCAATAGTTCATGTTTATTTCAGCATCTTTTTCACATCGCTTTCGAGCAAACCTGCCGGTTTGTTTTTTCCGATATCGTGCATGTCGTAATAATAAAGCTGGGCTGTCTTCGGATCAATTATCATTTTGATGCATTTGTCGGTTTGTGAACTATTCACAGGGGCAATAACGTGAAGAATGAGGCAATTGTCGATGCCTTCATCTATAATATCATGTATGCTAGCTTCATCCGAAAACTGAAACGGATACGGGTAAGCGCTTCTAAAAGCAGTTTCATTTCTTAGCGATGGTTCAAGATCCTGTTTAAGCAGGTAAAGGGTCTTTTCTTCTAATTTCCCTTTATTTGCCATGTAGTAATCGATACTTGATTTTGCTGTGAGACCCGGGTTGGCTTTAACCGTTTTCATGTGCATTTCGGTAAAACGAACTGCCACAGGTAATTTATGAAGCCAGCTGTCTTCTGATGCCTCATTGTAGCAAAGTGGAACCATACACAACAGGGGCATATCGTTCACGGTTTTGTAATTTCCTCCGGCTACGAGAACTAAAAAGTCGAATAGGGTTTTTGTCTTGTCGGCATCAAAACTGATTTGCATCACCATCAGAAAACTGGCATTCTTCTCTTTACGTTTGGCTTCAAAATCGCTCATGTAGATGAATTCTACAGGGTTTATTGTCCAATTGCTCTCCACAGCACTTTTTATATAATCGTTGAATTCGCTCATTTTTGAGTTTTCGCGCACCACGTAGGTTGTTCCATTCATAAATGCATTCATTTGAGAGGAAGTACACACAGGAATGCTAACCTGAGCGCTAGCTGTTGCCAGAACAAAAAATAATGCAAGAATCAGAGCATGTCTACATGTGTTGATACATTTCATAGTAATTAAATTATTATTGGTTTGGAAGCATCAATGGCTGACGTTCGTTGTAAAGCCTGATATAATAAAACAGCATCTTTCGTTTTTTTCTCTTGCTTAACGAATTAAATTCATCGCTTAATTCCAAATCGCCTTCAATTAGAAGTGCTACGTTGTTTTCGTCGAAACTCATGATGTTGCCGCTGTTCATGTCAACAATAAGTTGCTGCACCTCGTTAGAATAGTAATGCCCCGGATTGCTGTTGTAGAAATAGGGGTCGTAATAATAAGGCGACTGATTGGTGTCGTAATACACAGTAACGGTGGCCACAAAATGGCTGATTGATCCTACAAAGGGTATTAACCTGAAGGCACCACGATAATATACATATGGTTTCCCGTTTTTGCAGTAACCCCAAATATCTTTTATGGCTACCTCGCTCAAATTACCGTATTCGTTATAATACTTCAGCGATTTTGCGTTGTCGAGATATTCGAACACTGTTTCGTAGGGCGATGATTGGGCATCGATTACCACCGATTCTACAGGCAGGGGTTTGTTGTTCTTCAATTGTAAAAAGCTTAAATATACCCCGTCGCTAAAAGTATATTCGTAGCTATATGCAACCATGCCCGTAGATTGAGCCGTGAGGTATGCCGTTGCAAACAGCAAAGTAGAGCTTAATATATAGCTTATTATTTTCATTTCGTGCAAATGTAAATATTTTACCAATCAAAGCCTAACAACCGAATGGGGTTTGATTGTGAAAACAATGTTGATAATTTTGCAAATATGCTGCCAAATGAGAGTGTTTGTGCACGATGAAAAAAGTATTTTTACGGGCAAATAATTCGGTTATGATAAAACAAATAAAAAGCGCACTGATTTCGGTCTATCACAAAGACGGGCTCGACAACATTATAAAAAAACTACACTCACGCGGTGTTACCATATATTCAACAGGAGGAACCCATAGTTTTATTCGCGAACTGGGTTACGACGCTATTGCTGTTGAAGACATTACCGGCTATCCCTCTATATTGGGCGGAAGGGTAAAAACGCTTCACCCGCTAATTTTCGGAGGGATACTGGGTCGTCGTAGCGATGCTCACGACATTAACGATATCAACAACTACAATATTCCCCCCATCGATTTGGTTGTAGTCGATCTTTACCCTTTTGAGGAAACCCTCGCCAAAGGCGCCGGAACCGATGATATTATCGAGAAAATTGATATTGGCGGCATTTCACTCATACGGGCAGCAGCAAAAAACTATCACGATGTGCTGGTGGTTTCGCATCAGAAGCAATATAACGAGTTATACAGTTTGCTCGAAGAGCATAACGGAGAAACCAATCTCGAAACACGTCGCCTGTTTGCTCGCGAGGCTTTTAGCGTATCTTCCAATTACGATGCTGCCATTTTTAGTTGGTTCGACAACGGTGAATACAGTGAGTTCCGCAAATCGTGCGGACCGCAGTTTACATTGCGATATGGCGAAAACCCGCATCAGAAAGCCTATTTCTATGGAAATGTAAACGAGATATTCGAGCAGGTACATGGCAAAGAAATTTCGTACAATAACCTGCTCGACATCGAAGCAGGCATTCTGTTAATCTCCGATTTCAGCAACGAAACTTCGGTGGCTATTATTAAGCACAACAATGCTTGTGGGATGGCAAGCCGCACTAAACTAGCCGATGCATGGAATGCTGCACTCGAAGGCGACCCTGTATCGGCTTTCGGTGGTATTATAGTTACCAATTCAATTGTTGATACCGACGCCGCTATCGAAATCAATAAAATCTTCTTCGAAATTATTATTGCACCCGACTACACACACGATGCACTTGAAATACTAAAACAAAAGAAAAACAGGATTGTGCTGGTATTGAAGCAGAAAAAAATGAAAGCCCATCAGTTCCGTTCCCTTTTCGACGGAGTGCTGTTGCAGGAACGCGATAAACATATCGAGAAAAAAGAAGAACTGCAGCAGGTTACCCTAAGGCATCCCAACGAAACCGAAGTATTAGATCTTTTGTTTGCCAACAAATTGGTGAAACACACCAAGTCTAATGCTATTGTTCTGGTAAAAAATCGACAGTTACTGGGAAGCGGAACGGGTCAGACTTCGCGTGTTGATGCATTGAAACAGGCTGTTGAAAAAGCAAAAACTTTTGGATTTAGTCTCGAAGGTGCCGTAATGGCTTCCGATGCATTTTTCCCGTTCAAAGACAGTATCGAAATTGCCCATCAGGCGGGAATTACCGCTGTAATTCAGCCGGGAGGCTCAATTCGCGATAAAGAAAGCATCGATTATTGCAACGAACACAATATCGCCATGGTGTTTACCGGATACCGGCATTTTAAACATTAAATTCTATTCCGCCCTTGGCTAACAAGCAATGTCACTTTTGCAGCAAGAGTGGTGCTTCGAGTGCCTCAGCAGCCTCAGCAACTAAGCTTGCTGCATAGTGAGGGTGCCATAGCACGACATAGCAGACACTTCGAAAACCTCAGTGTCCGCAGGATTACGAAGCAATATGCATTACGAGTAGAACAAAAAATCAACGAAAGAATTCTAATTATAATATTACAATTACACTCTTAGCGCGGTAAAAATATTCGGGTAATTTTATTATTTTTACCCTTATTCTTTTATAAAAGACCTCAGGTATGATTAATACGGCGATTATCGGATATGGTTATTGGGGAATTAATTTGGTTCGTAATACCGTAAATCATCCTGCGTTCAATGTGAAATATGTTTGCGACAAAAGGCCTGAGCGTCTTGCATTACTATCATCAGCTTATCCATCGATAAAAACCACTACCGATGTACAGACTATTTTTACCGACAGCGATATCGACTGTGTAATTATTGCCACAAATCCATCGTCGCATTTCGAATTGGCAGACTTCGCTCTGATGCATGGTAAACACGTGCTGGTAGAAAAGCCTTTTACTACGAATGTGGAGAATGCCATACAGCTTATTGAAAAAGCTGAAAAGTCAGACTTAATTCTGATGGTTGACCATACTTTTTTGTATCATGGGGCAGTAAAAAAAATCAAAGAAATTATCGATGCCGGCGAATTGGGCACCATTCACTACATCGATTCAACACGTATTAATCTCGGCATATTTCAAAACGATATTAATGTATTGTGCGATTTGGCCACACATGATTTATCGATAATAAATTATATTACAGGCGAATTGCCGATATCAGTTGCTGCCACAGGGAAATGTCATATTAAAACAGGGATAGAAAACATTGCCTACCTCACATTGTTATACAATTCAAATCTTATCGTTCACATTCACAGTTCCTGGTCGTCGCCGGTTAAGATGAGGCAGATGCTGATAGGTGGCGACAAAAAAATGCTTGTTTATAACGACATTGAACCCAGCGAGAAAATCAAAGTATACGATTCGCAAATTATGCTTAGCGACGAACACAAAGAAAAAATACTGGTCGATTATCGGGTGGGTGATGTTTTTGTACCGAAACACGATACTACCGAAGCCTTAACCTCGATGGTGGCCGATTTGGCCGATGCCATACTTGCGAAAAAGCAACCCCTGTCGGATGCCAACAAGGCCTTGCAGATTATGAAAATACTTGAGGCGGCACAACAATCGTTACGCAACAATAGCAGCGAAATTACTCCTAGCTTTTAGATGTATGGTGCAATCGTGGACTATCATAATATTTGCCTATAACGAACAGCACTCCATTCAGAAAATAATTGCCGATTCGCACGCTGTGCTAAAAAAAATCGCTCCCACAAAAAACGAGTTGATTGTGGTTGACGACGGCAGCACCGATAATACACCTCAGTTAATAAAACAAATCCTGCAACAATACCCGCATATTCTTCCTATTCGCCACAACAGGAATATGGGAATTGGCAATGCGTTGATTTCGGGATATTCAAAGGCTTCATGCACCAATGTTTGTGCAATACCTGCCGATGGTCAGTTTGATGTGAACGAATTGATTCCTTTTGCAACAATTCCTGAAAAAACAGTTGTATCGTTCTATCGCACACAAAAAACCCGTTACACAGTATTTCGGCAATTGCTGAGTTTCGGCAACAAAATAATGAATCGTATCTTTTTACGAATTCGCATTCGCGATGTGAATTGGGTGAAAGTGTATAAACATGAGTTTTTGTCGAATACCAATCCGGTTCTTACCAGTTCATTGGTCGAAAGCGAATTGTGCGCTAAGGCTATAAAATACAGTTACAAGATTGTTGAGGTTCCATCGGAATACCTCCCTCGTAGTGGCGGTGTTTCAAAAGGCGCATCACTGCCTGTGTTACTCAAAGCCTTGCGCGAAACATGTAAACTATATATGGCAGTGCATACAAAACAACCTATAATAAAGTGAAAGTATTACTTACCACACCATATCTTACAGAAATAGTGGAGCCAATCTACGACATTCCGCGATTTGCGAGACCTTCGCTGGCATCGCTGGCAGCTGTGTTATCACACTGCAATAATATAGAGCTGATGGTGTGTGATGCAAAGTTTTCGCAATATGACACTGAGATGTTAACGCAACGTATCATAGATTTTCGGCCAGATATTGTTGGAATCACTGCATATACCTGTGAAATTAACGAAGCAGGCATGTTAGCCGATTTCGTCAAAAAAAATCTCCCTGCCACGCAGGTAATTGTTGGGGGACCTCATGTATCAGCTATTCCGACAGATTGTATGATGGAGTTCCAGGCTTTCGACATAGGAGTAATTGGTGAAGGTGAAATTAGTCTGACAGAAATTTGTGAAGCACTGATAAACAATGTAGAATTAAGCAATATCAAGGGAATAGTGTATAGAGATAACGAAAACAATATTGTGCTTACCGATAAGAGAGACACTGTCAACAATCTTGATGAGTTGCCTCCACCTGCATGGCATATGTTACCTCCTGCTCCCGAGTATTTTATTCAAACCGGCAGGGGCTGTCCGTTTCAATGCAATTTTTGCTTTAATTCCAATGGGAATTTCATCAGAATGCGTTCGGTTGATTCGGTTATTGCCGAAATGCTTTGGCTTATCGATAATGTAAAACCATTGCGTATATCGTTTGGTGATGAAGTTTTTGGCTTGAATCGCCGCTTTACTTATGCTCTGCTCGAAAAAATGATAGCTCTTGGTATAGACAAAAAAGTAAATTGGGATGTACAAACTCATGTAAATGTAATTAACGAAGAACTGATTGCAAAAATGAAGCTTGCCGGTGTAACGCGCATCGAAATGGGTGTGGAGTCGGGCAACGACGAAATACTTGCACGCATGGGCAAATCGATATCCCGGAAGACTATTGCAGATGCTTTTTCCTTAGCAAAGAAGTATAAAATTGCAACGGGAGCATTCCTTATTTTCGGGCATCCGGAAGAAACGAAGCGTAGCATATGGCAGTCGATACGTTTTGTGGCGCAACTCAACCCAACCGAACCGGTGTTTGCTATTATGGTTCCTTATCCGGGGACGCTTGTTGCGCAATGGTTCCATAACTCAGAAATGGGATATATCGACAACCGGAAACCATGGAGTTCGTATCGAAAACAAATAAATGGAATAATGAATCTTGAAAGAATTTCGAACCGCCAACTCAAATTATACTTGTTGATTGCCAATGTTTGGGTATATCTTGCTCATTTCCGGATTTTGGGTTTTACGCGCTTTGTTTTTTCAAATATTAAAAATATCAGGTTTTTTTTCAAGCACCTTTAAGTGTTCTTTTCCAACAAATAGTTTCCAATAATCAGGGCATCGATACCGCTGCGGTAGAAGGTGGCTACAGCATCGTAGGGAGTGGCTGCAATTGGCTCGTTGTTGGTGTTGAAACTGGTGTTTACCACTACGGGGTGACCGCTTAGCACTTCGAGTTGTTTCAGCATGTTGTGATACAAAGCTTGAATATTTTTGTCAACGGTTTGAATGCGCGCTGTGCCATCGGCATGAACTACGCCCGCAATGGCATTTTTCATTTCGTCGGCCACATCAAAGGTGATGTTCATGAAGGGCGATTTTGCTGCTTTACCAACAAAATACCGCGAGGCATCTTCTTCGGTTACCGAAGGACAAAATGGCCTGAAACTTTCGCGATATTTAATTTTTTCGTTGAGTACTTTCTTCACTTCAGGCATAGCCGGATTTGCCAAAATGCTTCGTGCACCCAAGGCTCGTGGGCCAAATTCGAGTCTTCCCTGAAACCATCCGATAACTTTATGTTGCGCAATGAGTTCCGCAGCCGTTTTTGCCGGGTCGGCAATATGCCGGTATGTAGCCTGAATATCGCATAATGCCTTTTCGATTTCTATGTTGGAGTATTCCATGCCCAGCAATGCAGATGGCATGGCTTGCGGAACAATACCCTTTTCGGCCGATACCCACATGGCAGCCCCGGCCGAAATACCGGCATCGCCGGCTGCAGGTTGCACATATATATTATCGATGCAGTCGAGCTTCATTATTTTCTGGTTCATCAAGCAGTTGAGTGCCACACCACCGGCAAGGCATATCTTGCGCAAACCGGTTTGTTGGTGTAAGTGGGTAACCAAATCGATTACCACTGTTTCGAGCTGATGTTGAGCAGAGGCGGCTATGTCGTAGTGCTTTTGTTCGAGTGCTTCGGTTTTAAGCCTTTTTTTTCCAAGCAAGCGGGTAAGTTCGTTGCTGTATGCCATTTCTTGTCGGGTAGGCTGCGATGCTCCCGGCTCAATGGGTTTTAAGTATTTTTCGTTGAGCATAAACTCGCCATTTTCGCAATGCAAAACATCCGAAAAATCGAATTTACTTGCATCGCCATAAGCAGCCATTCCCATAAGTTTATATTCATCGCTATCGCGACGGAATCCGCAAAACTGCGTAATTATCGAATAAAAAATGCCGAGACTGTTGGGGCGCGAAAAGCGTTTATAGGTCTCGATTTTGCCATTTTTGCCTAACGACAATTGAGTTGAAACCCCATCGCCCGAAGCATCGAGGCTAAGAATCATAGCACTGTCGAAGCCCGAACCAAAGTAGGCACTGGCAGCATGGGCATCGTGATGGTGTACAAAATGTAAAGGCGGGCAATAACCAAATGTGTTTTCGAAATAGCTTTCGAGAATGTTGCGGTATTGGGTACCCCATGTCGATCCGTGCGAGGCCACTGCATCAATGTCGCGGATATCGATTTTTGCAAATCGCAGGCATTCGTATATGGCCAGTTCGGGCAATTGCCCCGGCGAAAATTTCACTCTGTTCAATCGCTCTTCTTCAACGGCAAAAACAATCTCGCCATTGCAAACAAGGCAGGCCGACACATCCTGATAGCCCGGCCGCACACCTCCGTTAATACCCAGTATATACATCGTTATAAAAATTAATGCCTAAAAATACTCATTTCCCGCAATTAAAATACTTGTCGTAGGTAATGCGTGGAATAAGATGAAGCCGTGCGAACAGATATATCAGTGGTTTTGCAAGGCGTATGTAATTATACATGGTGTTGTAGTCTCTAAAAGTTTTTGGCTCAAGCAACATGTAGCTGTCGAACTCTTCATGGCTTAGACCCAGCCGCTTGATGCACAGGTCGATAACCTTGGGGTCTTCAATAGCATACACGGCATGTGCACGCTGCAGTGCAATATTGCGGTCGAGCTGATGGCTCCTCACCAATGCCGAGTCGCTGTTCATGTTCATGTCGATATTGAATTTTACACGATGCACATATTTGATGAGGCTGTGATACAAATCGTCGTAATAATGGGCTCCGGGATACACCCAACCCAGCTCACGGATAATAATTTCTTCGCCCTGTTTGCGTATGTAATCGTGGGAGTACATGGGCGTGTAGGTTCTTATGCCCTTTATTAGCGAGTAATACATCAATTCTTTAATGCTGAAGTTAAAACCGGGATCTTCGGGTTTCCATGGACGTAAGGGTGTTTTTCCGAATTTCCGGTGCACCGATTTCAGATATTTTCCATCGAAAAACGACCACGAAAGTGGTTTGACTCCTTCGGTGCGAAACGACTGACCAATGAGAATGGTTTTAATGCCTTCTTTACAGGCCACGCCATAAAGCGACGAGGCAATGCCAATGTCGGTGCCCATGTTCAGGTCGGGGACCGAAGCCTTCAGAAAATCAATTTTCAATTCTTTGGCTTCGCGCCAGTCGCTGGTTATTGTGCGCAATTCCACACCCAGCAGTCGGCATGCTTTCACCATGTTTTCACCGGCTACAGGGTTGTCGAATCCATCGTTGAAATGAACGGCCAGCGGACGTAGCCCCCATTGTTTTACCACCAGATAGAGCAGATAGGTGCTGTCGCGGCCACCGCTAATACCAACCACACAATCGAATTTCTTGTTTTTGCCACGACGTTTTGCATTCTCCACAATACACGCAATGTGCTTTTTGCCTTCGTCTCCGTTGGGGAATAGCTTTTCGAGTTTATCGTGAAAATGGCAAAAATTGCAAACCCCGTGTTCATCGAAAGTGATGCCCGGAATGCTCGAATCCTGAACGCAGCGGGTGCAAACACGCTGTGCTATAGGTAATGGTTTTCCGTTTACAACTACTTGTTTCATTGGTGTAGGTGTTCAGGCAAAAATAGTAAAATTGGAGCAGAAACTTATACGGTTTCAGATATTCAGGGCGCCAATGCAACCCAACGATTTCAACCTGTCGCCAATCTCTGTCCCCTTTTCCTGATTTTGCGGTACGGGGCTTTCGAAAACAATCAGTTCGCCGGCAAATTCGTTGAATTGCCCCTGAGCAACAATTCCGTCTTTACCAACAGCCAGCGAGCAACCCACCATTTTTTTGCCTTCGTAGGGGCCGCCAACAATATAGCCCACGCCGGTGGTGCTCACCATAAGCACATTGTAGAGCTTAGCAATGTGTGTAAGGGGGGCTATCCATTTGTCGCGATAGGGGTCGTCGGCTTCGGTAATGGCATAATCAACTGTCCACGACGAGGGCGAAAGAATGATTTGAGCTCCCATACGGCACAGTGTGTGAGCAATGCATACACTTTCGGGATAATTGTCGGCGCAAATATTCACACCAATGCGCCCAAACTCGGTTTCGGCAACATGCAGCGAACTACCCACCATGTAGTATGGATGTTCAACTGTAAGCAGGTTGATTTTACTGTATTTAATGCGCATTTTTCCGTTACGGTCGAATAAAATAGCCGAATTGCAATTTCCATTTGCTCTTTTTTCGGTTAAGCCTACGCAAATATACATGGCATGTTTTTTTGCCATATCGGCAAAAATTTGGCTGTATTCACCGGGAATGGGCTTTGCATCAGAAAGCGACGATGGATGTGTCCACGCAAAGTCGATGGTTTCGGGCAGAAGGACAATATCGCATTGTTTTTTGGCAGCTTCTTCAATCAATTTTGCAGCACGTGCAAAGTTTCGTTCGGGCTCCCCTCCTTCAACCAACATTTGTGCCATTGCGATTGTAATGTGTTTCATCGAGATGCGGTTTTATGCAAAATTAGTGAAAAATGCCTTGATTGATCATAAAACCCAAAATAGCATGAGTATTTACTTGTCTTTAAGCTCAAATCATCCTGTTATATGGTGCTTACATCTGTAGTTTTTCTTACATTTGCCCCAAACAAACATCAATGCCCAATGTAATTATAACAGGTGGGGCCGGCTTTATAGGCAGTAGTTTGACCGATACACTTCTTAAAATGGGTTGGGCTGTAACGGCCATCGACAATTTCGATGCCTATTACGATGCTGCACTGAAACGCCAAAACATTGCCGGGGCTTTACTGCATAGTCAGTATCGGTTTATAGAGCAAGACATTAAAAATACTTCGGAACTCATAAAAGAACTCGACAAGCAATATTCCGTAATTATTCACCTTGCTGCCAAGGCAGGGGTTCGTTACTCTATTACAAACCCTATTGGATACGAGGAAACCAATGTGCAAGGAACCATCAAGGTTTGTGAGCTTGCCCAAAAGCTTGGCATCCCAAAAATTATATTCAGTTCATCGTCGAGTGTTTATGGGAACAACCCCGAGTTACCCTGGAGCGAAGAATCTGAATTGTACCCTATAAGCCCATATGCTAAAACCAAAGTACTTTCGGAACAATATTTACAGTTTTTTTCTGAGATTCATCCCGTAAAAGTTATTGTTTTCAGACTTTTCAGCGTATATGGTCCCCGTATGCGCCCCGATTTAATGATGAATCATATCTATCGAAATATTTTGAACAGATTGCCTGTAAGAATTTATGGAGATGGCAATTCTGAGCGCGATTATACGTTTATTAACGATATCATCAACGGAATTTTGTTAGGCATCAACTATGAAGCCTCAAACTTCGAAATCATGAACCTCGGCAACAACAATCCGGTGAAATTGTCGAAAATAATTAGCTTGTTTGAACAAATGCTAAAACTGGATGCCCGGCTCGAATTTGCGCCAATGGTCGAGGGAGAATCGATGTTTACCTACGCCGATATTTCGAAAGCCCAACGACTGATTTCGTACAAGCCTTTGATAGATATTGATGAAGGAATACAACGGTTTATTGGTGCAAAAATTGCCGCTAACAATATCTGAAGCTTATGTGTGGTATTATCGGATACCTGAGTAAGAATATAGCGATTGACCGCGACTTATTCAATGCTATGCGCGATTGTCTGGCTCACCGAGGTCCCGATGGTTTTGGCTCATGGTTCCACAACGATAAGTGTATTGCTTTGGGGCACAGGCGGCTTTCGTTTCTCGATTTAACCGAAACGGGTGTTCAGCCGTTGCACAACGAAGACAAAAGCGTTTGGGCAAGCATCAACGGCGAAATATACAACTACATCGAGCTTAGAGAAGAATTGCAGAAAGCCGGTCATATATTTCGTTCATCGGGCGACTCCGAAGTTATTGTTCATGCCTACGAAGAATGGGGTGTTGATATGTTGAGCCGTCTCGATGGAATGTTTGCCTTTGCACTGTGGGACAACAATGCTTCGGTAATGTTTCTGGCACGCGACAGGTTTGGCATAAAGCCATTGTATTATTATGCCGATGGGGAACGATTTATTTTTAGTTCCGAACCCAAAGCCATTCTTCATGACCCATCTGTTCCCCGCGAAATAGATTATACTTCGATGTGCGATTTTTTTCACTACCGCTATATACCTTCTCCCAGAACTATTTATCGAAATATGTTCAAATTGCAGCCGGGGCATTATATGCTGCTTGACAATACCAATAGTGCTGAACAGAAGTGTTATTTTCGACCTATAGCAGAAAACACAAAACAATCATTGTCGAAAACCGCAAAGCATATTGATGAACTACTTTTGGAAGCGGTAACAAAACATGTGAGAAGCGATGTTCCGCTAGGCTCTTTTTTAAGCGGTGGATACGACTCCACTGCTTTGGTTAAGTATTTTTCGCGTATAAAAAAGGGATTCAATACCTTTAGCATTGGTTTCGATGGATGGGAACACAGTGAGCATTTGTTTGCAGAACAAGTATCTAATGTGTATGCTACTTCGCAACATCATACTGTGTTAAACAGCAAGTCGATTGACGAATTGCCCGAAATCATGTATTATTTCGATGAACCCATTGCCGATATTTCGATTATACCCACTTTTTGTGTCAGCAAGCTAGCCGCACAACACAACAAAGCAGTGCTTTCGGGCGAAGGTGCCGACGAACTGTTTGCAGGATACACTTGGCATCGCAAATATTTGTGGGATATCGATAATAAATGGTTAAAAAAGGCCAAGCGTTATGGATGGGATATCCCTGTAAACCATTTCGATGTTTCTTCCTATTCAAAAGCCATGGCAATGGGCCATTTTGGCCGTAATGAACTGGAAAGTTTACTAATGCCCAACTATCATAAATATATACCCGACGACAGCGATTGGTTTTATCGTTTGCATTGTAACAAAGAGCTTCCTATTCCCAAAAGGTTTCAGATGCTCGACCTGCGAACATTTATGTCGGAATTGGTATTGGTAAAAATCGACAGAGCCTCAATGGCTCATTCGCTTGAAACTAGAGTTCCATTTTTAGCAAACGATGTGGTTGAATATATGCTTTGCCTCGCCCCATTGTCGTATTTCGACGGAAAAAGACAAAAACCGGTGTTGCGTAAAATATTGAAAAAAGATATTCCAAAAAGCATTTTAAATCGCAAAAAACAAGGATTTACAGGACCTGATGAATATTATCAAAACCCTGAATTTTACAGCAACACACTTCTCAACAGCAGCCTCGTAGATAGAGGCATCGTAAACAGAAAATATGTTGATGCTTGTATCGAAAATCACGATTACTGGCGCTTATGGAAAATTGCAGTATTCGAATTGTGGTTTCGAAATTGGATAAATAAGTAAACAAACAAAAAGATAACTTCGCAAAAAAAAAAGATTTGGAAGAAACCAGAATCATAACATCTTCAAGAACCAATCGCCGAAAACTGCACTTGAAAAAGTTGTGGACTTATCGGTCGATAATTGTTGCTTTTGTAAGACGCGACATTAGAGCACACTATGCACAAACCCGGCTGGGAATTGTATGGAGTGTGGTGCAAGCACTTACTGCTGCTGCTATAATTCAAGTGTTTTTTGGAGTGCTGCTGCAAGTTACAATACCGGGTATCCCCTATATTTTATATGCTTTTCCGGGTATGATGGCATGGTATTTTTTTTCGTACATCGTGAATAACTCGGGAACCTCGTTGCTGCAATCGCAACATCTCATTAAAAAAGTGTATTTTCCTAAGTTGGTGTTACCTCTGTATAAGTCGCTGGTAGGCTTGGTCGAGTTGTTGGTTTGGATGCTTGTGTTTGCAGTGTTATTGTTGTTCTTTTCATATCCGATAGGCTTACGACTGCTTCTTATCCCACTGTGTGTATTGCTAAATATGATTGCAGGTCTCAGCATTGCAATATGGTTAAGTGCGCTTACTGTGAGATATAGAGACATGTCGCACATTATACCCTATTTAGTGGGTTTCGGTATTTTTGTAACACCCGTATTCTTTGCTACCACCATGATTCCCAATGCCTATCACTTTTTGGTGTATTTCAACCCTATGGCAGGGGTCATTGAATTGTATCGCTGGAGCATTCTCGGCACCGGATTTTCAACAGCTTATCTCTGGGGCTTAATTCCCTGCATTTTGTTGCTTGTTTCGGGCCTGTTCTATTTCAGACGGGTAGAAAGCACCATGGCCGACCTGGTGTAGATAGCTTCATTCCTCAAAACAGTTATTGAATAACAATTTCCTCATTGTTGCTGCCTTTTACCGGTTGATTGTTCGGTGTGGCATAAAAGCAAAACACTTCGTTCAATTTCAATAAATAATCTGTCAGGTTTTCTACTCTCATCAGTTTATAACTGCCACCGCTGTTCACAAAAACGAAGCTGATATTAGCGCTGTCGAAATTGTGAATTGAGAAATTTGCAATCAGCAAACTGTCGTTGCAATATGTGGCTTCTTCAACACTAACCCGCAACAATTTCAACGAGTTGTATGTCATTTTTAATAAGCGTTCAGAATTGAAACAGCTATCGTTATGCATATAGTATTTGGGGAAACAAAGCGAACCGATGTAGGGTTGCAACGATTGGTTGATGTTGCGATACAGGGAGGCGGTATCGTAGATTTCCATCGAAAAGTGACCTGTTTTTCTGTTGTCAACCCCAAGCAGAGCGCTTAGCGACTGCAATCGTGAATATTTTCGTGAAGCAGTAACAGCTGTGAAGAGCAGAAAAACAATAACGAAAGCTGCAAGCAGATATACTGTTATTATATAACGAACTTTATTCATGTTGCATCATTCTGGTTATTATGTTGGTAGTGTCGGTGCTTAATCGTATTTCATCGATTCCGAAATATACTTCATATGAAACACTGTAATCTACATTTCCTGTCGGTTTATGCGGCTCATATCCTAAATCGGGAACAGTGCGAATAGTTGAGGGAATTTCGTTGATTTCATCGGTTACAACCAATTTCCAGCCATCACTGTTTTGAACCGTATATATATTTGAATACCGTAACTGCATACGTGTTTTGAATTCACTGTATTCACCCGATTTGTATTCTTCTACAATTCGCTGAAGATTGCTCTGTCCGTAGTATGCCGCTATAAGAATTCCCAGTGTAAAAGCAAATATCAGATGTTGATGATGTTTTTCGAAAAAACTGATTTTTGCCGGCAATATTCGCGAAATAATCAATGGGATTAAAACAAAAGCCAGTAACTGATACAACCAGTTCAAGAAACCGATAGCACGGCTGTTTGCAATTACATCGTTACTGTAGGTGGTTACCGAAGTGTACAGAAAAAAGGCATAACAAATAAAAATTGACAGAAACAAAAACAATGCACAAATAATAATCTCTTTAGTACTGAAAACCATTCTCAGTTTATCGCGACGACGATACATAAAAATACAGACAATTAGCATACACGCGATGTGAACAGGTTCAATTATCCAAAAAAGCAGTACTGGAGCCAGTTGGTTAAACGAAACTTGCAATGATTGTAATATATGACCGAAGCCCTGATTCATCCCTGCGTTATGGGTCCGAATCGAAAACCCCGGGAGGGAAACAACAAATACTGTTACAGCAACAAACAGAAGTAGCAATATGATTAATTCATGATACTGTTGTCGGTTGTACTTTAAAATATAATAGAAAATTATAACCGTAAATACCGCGTTAATCACAAAGTTCATTTCGTTGGTTCCAAAGCTGAGTATGAATGTTATCATAAACATAAAACCATAAATCAACTTTTTCGCATATCGTGTGCTTCTAATCCACAACAGAAACAAGGCAATCCATGTGAATACAAAAACCCACGATGCCAGATAGCCCAACGAACTGGCCGAATAGTAAAGGTCGTAAGCAATCGAAGGAACATAGGCAAAATGCAGTAAAACAAAAAACATTGAGCCTAACACAACAATCTTTTGGGGAATCTGGTTTCCGAAAAGCCGAAATGCAAAAAGAACAATAGCTACAGTAATGAAAACCAGCAATAACATGGGTGTGAGTTTATACCATTCAACACCTCCAAACACGGCAGGGTCGTTGGCATATAATAAATTTGTAGTGTATCGGGTATCGATGGTAAAATACATAAATATTTTGCTTAAGAACCCATCGGTTCGGTATGTTTGGCCAAAAACCATATTCATGATGTCTTCGGCATTGGGATATGTATAGCTTGCTGCTAGGAAGAACACAGCATAACCGGTCAAAATATACAAAACAGCAAGAACGTGCGAAGGAGCATTTGATGCTTTGCACTTAGCCCTCGCAAAATATATCAAACCCCAAATCAGGAAACCTGCCACAATAAAAAATATAAAGTACTGGATAATAATCTGTTTAAGTATGTTCAGGAGCTTTGCAACAAAAAATGTTTTTTCGATTTGCACAATCGAAAATCCGTGTTCTGCAGAAACAAGGCGCATTTGTTGTGCTGATTCGTTGCCGGGTGTAACAATAGTAAAAAATTCTGGATTTATACTTTCGGAAGCATGTATCTCAATGGAACTATAATAGCCACTGTGTATTTCGAAAGACGATGTACTTGTATTAAATGGAACCGTGATTTGCCGCCCCAAACCCGTTATACTTACCAGAGTGCATTTCGAAGAAATTTGGCCTGATATATTGTTGTCGACTTTTATTGAAATTGGAGCAATAATGTTTATACGACCCGCATAGAAGTATGCCGAACTTAAAAACAACGCGGCAGAAACAACGATAAGAATGCTTTTATGTTTTGAAAGAAAAACCCAAAGTAAGGTATTTAGTTTTTGTCTTGCCATTGCCAAATATAATATTTTTACGTTAAACAGAAATATTCAGTTTTCATACGGATATGGTAATTGCTTGAGCAACGCAGGGCATTAACCCTATTATCACATCCATTACATCTTTGCTTCGTTTCTATTGATATAACTATAGATTAACCTGAAAGAAAATATGGTTCAAAATAATAATGCAAGAACAAAGATATTCAACAATTAATCTTTAGCTTTGTTATAGTTTCGTAAACCCCAACTCATGAAAATTCTGTTTCTCTTTAAAAGCGATTTTTCTACAGTTCCTCTAGGGATAATAAGTCTGTCAGCTGTTTTGAAAGAGAACGGACACCAATGTGATTTCATTGATATTAAATTTGAACCCAATTATGTTTCTGAAGTACTCAGGCTTCAACCCGACATTCTGGCGTATTCGGTTGTGAGCTACAACTGGGATTATTATCGCAAACTCAACGAATCGATTCGAAAAAAATACAATGCATTTTCGGTTTTTGGGGGCCCACATTGTTCAATCTACCCCGACTATATTCATCACGAATATGTTGATGCAGTTTGTGTAGGTGAAGGCGAACAGGCTTTTGTCGATTTAGCCCGAAACCTTTCGGAAAACCTTGATATTTCGGGTATTCCCAATTTATGGGTGAAACAAAACGATGAAGTATTTAAAAACGAAATCAGAAAGCTTGTCGAGAATCTCGACGATTTACCCTTTCCCGATTACGAATTAATTAGGAAGTACCGTTTTTTCAGGAATATGGGCATTTACCTTATTATGACATCGCGCGGATGCCCCTATAACTGCCCGTATTGTATTAATCATTTCTACCGCAGGCTTTATCACAACAAGGGTAAATATGTGCGACGCCGAAGTGTGGCCAATGTGATTGAAGAATTGCAGATTGCAAAAAACAAATACAACACAAAACTCATCGTATTTAACGACGATGTTTTTACTGCCGACATTGAGTGGCTCGGGGAGTTTGCCGATAGGTATATCAACGAAATAGGCTTGCCCTTCGAAGCATACATACGCATTGGAACCGTTGACGAAGAAAGCATTGCTCTTCTTAGTCGCATGGGGTGTATTGCATTGTTCTACGGCATAGAATCGGGTAACAGAGAAATACGGAAAAACATATTACACCGAAATATTAGCAATCGTGAGATTATTAAGGTTTCGATGCTGCTAAAAAAATATGGTATAAAGAGCATGGCGTTCAACATGCTGGCATTGCCCGGCGAAACCCTCAACAATATGTTCGAAACCCTGCAACTGAATGCCAAATGCCGCATCGACAATCCGCTGAGTTTTATTTTTCAGCCATTTCCTAATTTGGACCTTACTAAGTATGCAATCGAATCAGGCAGCTATCTTCCCGAAAACATGAACTTCAATCAAAGCCTCATCGATGGTGATGTCATGATGCTTACCCCTGATGCTAAACAAATGCGACGATTCCATTATTTATTTGTGTCAGCCGTAAAACTAAAACTCTCTCACCGACTTATTCGTTTTCTTATCAAACTACCGCTCGATAAGCTCTATCGTCTTATTCTGGGCGTATCGAGAGGCTTAATCTGCACTTTTATCATTTACCGACCTTCGCTAAAGCATATTGCTGCCTTTTACCTGAGCTATCCGTTTGTGCGTTTGTTTCGCTTTTTTAAGTAATTTCGTTGCTTATTCTACAACAACATTGTATGGCAAGCGTACTGTTTATTCACACATTCGATTACTACGAACCTTTGGGAATAATGCACCTCTCGGCTTGCCTCAAACAACACGGACATAGCTGCGAGTTGCTCGACCTGAAATTCAGTCGTAACTACATTGCCGAAGTGAATAGAATTAAACCCGATGTGGTTGCCTATTCGGTAACTACCAATAACTGGAAACGCTACCTCGACCTAAACCGTAGCATAAAAGAGCACTACCACTGCATTTCGCTTTTCGGTGGGCCTCATGTTACGTTTTTCCCCGAGTTTATCAATAATCAAAGTGTTGATATTATTTGCCGTGGCGAGGGAGAAGAAGCCATTGTTGATTTGTGTAATGCTATCGATGCGGGTAGCGATTTTACTGGCATACAAAACTTGTGGGTAAAATGTAACGAACAAATCGTTGAAAATTCACTGCGCCCCCTTATCGAAAATCTCGACACACTGCCATTTGCCGACCGTGATTTGATTAATAAATACGAGCTCTATCGCAAACGCAGTCGTGTGAGAACCATGACATCGCGTGGGTGCCCCTATAACTGCACCTACTGTTTCAATCATAGCAACCGCCAATTGTATCAGGGTTTGGGAAGCTATGTGCGCCAACGTTCCCCAAAACATGTTATCGACGAGTTGTTGAATCTGAAAAAATTGTATCAGCCCCGTAATTTCGAGTTCCACGACGATATTTTTATTGTAAACCGCCGCTGGGTTAAAGAATTTGTCGATTTGTATTTCGAACACAAAATTAACACCCCGTTCGAAATTAATGTTCGCGTCGATATGGTCGACGACCAAATTGCCATGTGGCTGAAGCAGGCCGGCTGCTATTCGGTGCAGTTCGGAATAGAATCGGGTAATGTAGAAACACGCAAGAAGCTCTTGAAGCGCAACATCAGTAACCAACAAATTGTGGAAGCATCGCTGTTGTTTCGTAGCTTGGGCATTAAAACCAATGCTTTCAATCTGGTAGGTTTGCCGGGCGAAACACTCAACGATGTGCTCGAAACCATACGACTAAATGCAGCAAGCAAAACCGGCTATTCCATGAACAGCATCTATCAGCCCTATCCGGGGACCCAACTTGCTGCCTACGCACTCGAACATCGCTATTACGACGGCAGGCTCGATACTTTCGATAAAAACTATTTATATGGGCGTAGCGTAATTAATACCCCCGATATTCGCCGCATCGAACGGCTGCATTATTTGTTTGCATTTGCTGCCCGATGGCCGCGCCTCATTCCTGCAATCAGGCTGTTGTCGGCTTTGCGTTGCAATAAGCTGTATCAGTCGTGGTATTATTTATATAGGGCTTATTTTGTTATTTTTGTTTTCAGGCGACTGAGCCTGCGCGAGGTTTTATTGCGGTTTAAGTTTATTTTTTAATATCGATATGGATGTTAGCCTGAGCATACTCATCCCATTTTACAACGAACCCACGGTGGTCGATTTGATTAAGAAGCTATATACGGTCGATTATGGTGCCAATATTACTTTCGAGGTTATTGCTGTTGACGATGGCAGTTCGTTGCTGCTTGCCCCCGACGATGAAGAATACCTGCGTTCGCTTCCTAATCTCACCCTGTTGAGGCATGAGAAGAACCGCGGGAAAGGGGCTGCCATTAAAACGGCTCTGCAACACAGTAAGGGTAAAGTCGTAATTGTTCAGGACGGCGATTTGGAATACGACCCTGCCGACATAGCTGCTGTGATTGCACCCATTTTCGGCCGAAACACAAAGGTTTGCTACGGGTCGCGTCACCTGTCGAAAGAGCAGCGCCGAAACAATATTATTTGGTTTAAAAAGCACATGGGGCAGTCGTTGCCGGCATTTTTTGGCGGCAGGGTGCTTACTTTGCTGTGCAGTTTGCTTTTTCTGAAGAGGCTTACCGATATACCCACATGCTACAAGGCTTTCGATGCGCAATTTATTAAATCGCTGCCCCTTCGCGAAAACGGTTTCGAAATGGAAGTTGAACTCACTGTGAAAACATTGAAACAAACCCATATTGTTGAAGTGCCCATTCATTATTATGCACGTACCCGGGCCGAAGGGAAAAAAATTACCTGGAAAGACGGATTCAGGTCGTTGTTTGCCCTGTTCCGCTATCGGTTTTCGGCAGCTTAATGTGCGATGGCAATAATTTTAGCTATTTTTACACGCAATGAAGATTCTGTTTCTGTATAAATATGCCAATTACGAGCCGCTTGGCCTTATGATTCTTTCGGCTGAACTGAAAAAGGCCGGCCATATGTGTGCTTTTGTTGATGTGAAGCTCGAAAAGAATTTTATAAAAACAGTGGTGGGTTTGTCGCCCGACATTATTGCATATTCTGTAATTACGGGGAGCCATAATTATTATAAAAACATAAACCTGAAGCTGAAAAAGCATTGTAGTTTTTTGTCGGTGTTTGGAGGTCCGCACTGCACGTTTTTCCCCGATTTTATTCACGAAGAAGGTGTCGATATAATTTGCCGCGGCGAGGCCGACCGAAGCATTGTTATGCTGGCCGATGCGTTGGAGCAGAAACACGACTATTGCTCTATTCCCAACTTATGGGTTAAAAAGCAGGGAGAAATTTTTAAAAACGAAATGGCCGACCTGTGTGTGAATCTCGATACGATTTCGTTTCCCGATCGTAATTTGGTAAACGTGTATAGCCACTACCGCAGCATGAAGCGTCGCGATGTAATAACTTCGAGAGGTTGTCCCTACAATTGCACGTATTGTTTCAATCATGCCGGAAAGGCACTCTATAAATCAAAGGGCCGCTATGTGCGCCAGCGTAGTGTCGATAATGTTATCGAAGAGCTTGTTATTCTGAAAGATAAGCATGGTAGCCGAAAGTTTCACTTTCAAGACGATGTGTTTACCGTGAACCGAAACTGGACCTTCGAGTTTTGCAATGCATACAAGCAACAGGTTCAATTGCCTTTCGAGGTGCAGCTCAGGGTAAATTTGGTTGACGATGAAATTGTGAAAGCATTGAAAGAGGCCGGCTGTGTACTGGCAATGTATGGCATAGAAAGCGGAAACGATGCTATCAGAAACGAGGTGTTGAACCGAAAAATTTCGCGCTCGAAAATTGTCGAAACGGCAGCCTTATTTCGTCGTTATGGCATTCGCACCATGTCGGTAAATATGCTGGGATTGCCCGATGAAAGCTTCGAAAACGCCCTCGAAACCCTGCGCCTGAATATTGATTGTAAGCCTTCGTACGCCTGGAATTCGTTGTATCATCCCTATCCGATGACCAAACTGGCAGCCTATTCAATCGAAAAAGGTTATTTCGATGGCGATATTCACAGTTTCAACGAATCATTTCTTTTCAGCCGCAGTGTAATGAAGACTCCCGATATCAGGCGTATCGAAAACCTGCATTTTCTGTTCCCCATCGCCGTCGATTTTCCGGTTTGCTTAAGTATTGTAAAATGGGCTACCAAACTACGACTAACCGGATTCTATAAGTTTTTGTTTTTTCTGCATAGGGTGTTCGCTGCGGTGGTTTCGCTCAGGCGCATTACCATGAGTGAGATTTTTGTGTATGAGAAATCACGGTTTTTTGCAGTTAAAAAGCAGTGGCAAAAACTATAGTTTTTTCAGAATTCTACGGGTCTTAATTATTATGGAAGGCAGCCGAATAAGCCGGTAAAAGAATTCGCGTTTTTCGAGCAAAGGAATTCCCAGCACATAGAGCAATTTGTGAATGCAACCGGTTTTACGTTTCAGTAATGCTTTAAGCCAAGGGCGTATAAACTTTGGCGACGAGGCATATAAGGGCAGAATTACCTTGAACTTAAATGCATCTTCGGCATAGGGGTGTTTTAACACCGAATAGCTTTGCGGGCCTCCTATGCCTTTTACAATGTTTTGGTAAACCGTGTTGTCGATATAACCGTGTTGCAAACAGTATTCGGTGAGTTGTGTTTTCGGATACGGGTAAAAAATGCTTGCCCAGGTATTGCTAGCATCAATTTGTTCGCTGACGCGCAGGGTTTCCCACATGTTTTCGGGTGTTTCTTCGGGCAAGCCAAACATGTATTCGGCATACAGCTTTATGCCTGCATTGCGAATAATTGCAGCGGCTTCTATTACTTTTCGATTGCTGTAGTTGCGGTTCATTATTTTTTGCCGCAGCTCCTCATTCCCCGACTGAATGCCCATGGCTATTGAGTGACATCCGCAGTTTTTGAGTATTTCGATAATTTCTTGTTTCACGCCACTTGGCGTAAAATAGCAATGAAACGGCAATGCAATTTTCTCTTTATATTCTTTCGAAAACGCAACAAGCCACTCCCTGTCGAGCACAAACACATCGTCTTCGAAACGTATGGCACGAGGCTTATATAAACGTTTCACTTCGAGTAATTCTTCAATTACCCGCGATACGCTGTGTTTACGCAAATATTTTTCGCCTTCATACAGGCTGCATCTGAAACTGTTTACACAAAACGTGCAACGGTGCACACATCCACGGGCAGTCATACACCTGATGCGTTTACCCAACACTCCGTATTGTGCATAAATGCTGCGGTCGGGAGCCGGGTATTGGTCGATATTCCCGACCAGTGGGCGCAGTGGGTTGCGGTGCACTATTCCCTGTTCATCTTTTACCCACAGGTTTGCAATGGTATTGTAAGTTTTGCCTGTTCCCATGGCCGACACCAATTCTGAAAAAGCCTCCTCGCCGTCGCCTATGCACAGCATATCGACCCACGTTTCCTGAATTACTTCTTCGGGAACCGAGGTGGGGTGTATGCCGCCAACGATTATGGGTACATGGGGCAACACCTGCTTCAGTTTTTTTCCAAATTCGGCAAAATACATGAAGTGGTTGGTAACTATCGACATGGCAACCAAATCGGGAGCAAAAGCCACTGCCTTTTTCAGCAGCAGGGTGTCGGGTATCAGGCGGTTAAGCAAAGGAATTTTTAAATAGTAATGCTTGCCCAGTGCGGGGTCGAGAAGCAAATCGACCGTATGCCCTTGTTGCTTCAGCAAGGCCGACAGTATTTCAACCCCTTTGTAGTCGGTTTCTCCTATATCGAAAAACAAAATTCTCATGCCTTTTCTGTCTTTTTTCTGATAAATGGATACACGAGCAGCATTTCGCCGAATTTTATGGTGAGCAGCATTAAAAGCATAAGAACAGGCCCCAGTTTTCTGAAAAAGTCGTTTACATTGTGTCCGAAATCGAACCATGAATTCGATAATTCAGGCTGTGTGAATACCCGCTTTAATTTTCGGAAGCTAAAATAAAACAAAAAACTTCCGAACAACACATCATATCGAATTTGCTTTTCGGTGTTGCCGGCCGGAATGTATGGAAGTGGTATTTTTCGGAAAGGGTTTTCGGTAAGTGTGGCCGTTGCAATAAAGTTTTCGTATTGCCCCACAATGTTCAGTCGGTTTTCGCGCTTTGCCATTTCAAAGAGTTCTGTTCCCGGGAAAGGAGTGGCGTTGTTGTATTTCACCAGATCGAGTTTCAGCTCACGCGCCAGAGCAAAGGCTTTTTTACGGTCGTGGTGTGTTTCGCCGGGCAGGCCGAAAATAAAATTGCAGCTCACATGAAAGCCCAGCTCTTTGGCAAGGTGGGCTGCCTCTATGGTAGTTTGCAGCGATTCTCCCTTTTTCAGGGTTTTCATTATGCTTTCTGATGCCGTTTCCATTCCGAGAAAAATGCCTTTAAACCCGGCTTCGTATATTGTCGAAAGCAATTCTCTGTTGCAGCGGTCGGCACGGGCTTCGAAGTTAAAAACCAGCTTTTTATGAAGACCCGCATTGCGAATGGCATCACAGAGCGTAAGCATTCGCTGTGGATTGCCCAGCATGTCGTCGTCGAGAAAAACCACCTGTTTCACCTTGTGCTCTTTAAGCATGTACTCCATTTCTTCAATCACCTTGTCGACAGGCAAAAAACGCTGGGCCGTATTGCCCGAAATTTTGCTGCAGAAAATGCAACGGTAGGGGCAACCCCTCGACGTCATCATATAACCCCGTGCGTATCGTGGGTGGGTAAACAGGTGATGCGGAAATGGTGGCAAATCGCTCAATTCGATGAGTTTTTCCGAATTGCGATTGTGCACTATTTTGCCGGAATGCTTGTAGCTTATCGCATCAATTTCGTGCAAGGACTCACCGTTTTTTAACGCATGATATAAGCGTGGCATGATTAGTTCGGCTTCGCCGCGCACCACCACATCAACCTGACTGTTGCCAAGCACTTCTTCGGGCAGGGCAGTGGGGTGCACACCACCAAAAACAACAATGGAGTCGCTGTACATGCTTTTTAAATGCGCTGCCAGATCGAGGGCGCTTTTGTAGCTGATGGTAAGCACGTTGAACCCAAAAATATAGGGTGGCCTAAGGGTGGCGCATTCGCGCGAAATTCGTGCCGGAATATCTTTTTCGAGAATGGCATCAACAAAGGCAAAAGGAATCTTCATGGTTTCGAAAATCGCCATAATATATGCGGTACCAAACGGAGGGTAAATCGGGGCAACTTTCCCGAAAATTTTAAAACTGTCTTTAGCCGATGCGTTTATAAAAATCATGTTGCCTCCGGCTTTTGGGTTATCGACATTTTTTTTGCAATATGCCTGAGCAGAAAGCCTCCGAATTTAATGCTTAAGAAAAACAGCAATGTAACAGTTGCCGGCAGTTTCTTCAGAAAATCGCCGAAGCTATGGCCAAAATCGAACCATGCATTGTTTAAATCGGGACGGGTAAATACGCCCTTGAGTTTGGCATAGCTGAAATAGAAACTGAAATACCCGTGCAAAATATCATGCCTTATTTCGTTTTCGGTGTTTTGCGGTGGCACATAGGCAAAGGGTATTTTACCGAAAGGGTTTTCGATAAAGGTCGAAACCGAATTGATATTTTCGTAGTAGTTCTGCAAATTCAGTCGTTGTTGCTGTTGGGCAATATCGTATAGCTCGGTGCCCGGATATGGGGTGGCGTTATTGTATTTTACCAAATCGAGTTGCAATTTTCGGGTTAGTGCAATGGCATCGATACGGTCGCGGTGCGTTTCGCCGGGTAAGCCAAAAATATAGTTGGCACTTACGTGATAACCCGCCTTTTTGGCCATCTGAATTGCTTCTACCACTTGAGCCACTGTTTCGCCTTTATTCAGCGATTTCATGATTTTTTCTGATGCAGTTTCAATTCCGAAATACACACCTTTAAAACCCGCATCGAACAGTGTTTCAAGCACTTCGGGGTCGCAATTGTCGCCACGTGCCTGAAAATTATATATCATTTTGCCTGCAATGCGGCTTTCCGATATTTTATGTGCCAGTTCAATAATGCGCTTTCGGTTAGCCAATAGATTGTCGTCGATAAAATATACATAGCGGCGTTTGTATTTTTCGTGCAGCATAATTAAATCGTTAACAACCGTGTCGGCATTGCGATATCGAAACTTTCGGCAACTGTTTATTTTGTTACTGCAAAAAATGCAGTTGTGCGGGCACCCACGCGAACTCATAACAAATCCGGTGTCGTAGCTTTTGTGCGAAAACCATTCATACGGAAAAGGGGCCAGGCTGTCGAGCTTGCTTACCACTTCGCTGCGCTTGTTGTGTACTATTGCTTCTCCATCGCGGTACGAGATACTTTCGATGTGCGATATATCGTGGCCTTGCTTAAGGCAGGTATATAATTCAGTTATACTGTTTTCGGCCTCTCCGCGCACTGCAATGTCAACCTGATTGTAGCCAAGTACCTCTTCGGGATTGGCTGTGGGGTGAATGCCTCCAAAAATCACAATGCAACCTGGGTATTTTTGTTTCAGTATTTCGGCCAGATTGAGAGCATTTTTCAGCGAGGCGGTAAGTACACTAAACCCGAAAATATAGGGCTTTTCGAAGCCTTCTGCTGCCTTGTCGATTTTTTGCAATATGTCGGTTTCAATTTGCTCGTCGAAGCAGATGCTTTTTATTCCGTTTCGATGCAGCATGGCCATAAGGTACCCGATACCTACCGGAATAAAAACCGGTAGAAAAGGCTGAAATATTTTCAGCGAGTTACGGGGCGATGCGTTGATAAAAATCATAATTGCCCCTCCTGAACTTGAGTTTTGGGCAATTTGGGTAAAATGTATTTCATGTTTATTGTTATCACAACATAAACACCCATGAGTATCAGTGCAAAGTCGGTAATTTCGGTAAAACGTCGGTTCCCGCTTATGGCAATGCTGAGTGCAGCCTGACTGATAATAATCAGTACAAAGCCCAACGGAATTCTACGATGAACAGGTTTAATTCGGCCAACAATACTCGCAACGAGCAAGGCTGCAACCAATATCAGCAGTATGCAAAAGGCAGTGTAGCCAAACGGCACAACCAGAGGAAACAGTAAGAAAGCATTGATAATTACAAAGCCCCCTGCGCGGTATTTTTCGATAAGTCTTACGCCAATTTGCAAGGTATTCAACAGAAATACCATACAGTATGCCAATAGCAATACATATAAAAACGGAAATACACCGAAAGCCCTGTACATTTTTGTCATAGGCAGCTTGAACAACATTGCGGGGTGATGCAGGTAAAAATTGAGAACCCGCAGCATCGCCCCCCGGTTTTCCATTCCATCGTTGTGGTAAAAACTGTTGGGTTCATCGAGCCAGCGCGCACTGAAACCTCCATCGTGTATGTATTCGTTGTGAGCCAGCAGCAAAGCCATGTTGTTGGTTTGAGTGGCAATAAATATAGCTTTGGCACTGAAAAAGCCTTCTCCAAACAGAGCAATTCCCATACGGTTGTAATCGGAAAGTTTTTCTACAACGCCACCATCGTCAATAATTGTGTCGGTATTGGCGCATTCGGGTTTTTGGGCAAATATTGGGTATAGAAACAAGCTGTCTTCAACTGTGAGAGGTTTGTGAAGCAAGTTGTATTCAAATTTCTCAATGTCGGTGTTTTCGAATAAGTCGGTGTTTCTATGGTTGTTTGCATACAGCGACCAAAGTGCAACGGGTGTAAAAAATACAGCAGTAAACACCAGAGAATGTTGTAGTGTAATGGTTTTATCGCGGCTTATTGCTTTATAAACAAGATAAAGAAGCAAGAATGCAGGCAGTAACATCAGCGATATTTTTGTAAGCACCAGCAAGGCTGCAACTAATGCTGCAAACACTAACAAGAGTAGGGCTTTTTTTTGCAGATAGACTTCAATTAACCACACAAAAATAAAGCTTAAAAACAGCAACAGTGCCTGAGGTTCTATGTCGTGTGCTGTTCTGTGGTATGTAGCAACAAAAAACAGGGAACAAATCAATCCAAGTGCAAATCCTTTGGTTTTCCAAAGCCTGAATGCCAATAAGGGCATGCATGCCGCGGTAATAATAATGAGTAAGAGTTGCACTTGCTTTAACCCAATTGCATTAATTCCGAAAACTGTATAGACCAAACCGGCAAAAATTCCATAACCTGGCGGGTGATGATAAAAATACAGCCCCGGGTATTGTGTAAACAAGCGATAGTTGAACTCGAGATTATACCCAAAATCGTCGAAATTGTAAGTTTCGAAGCTGTCGATGGCTCCAATACGCGAAATACCATGGCCGTTTGCTAAGTTAACACCTGCAGAATGATAGGCTAAATCGTTCATTTTAAAACAAACCCCCTTGAACGAACTCGTCGAATACAAGATGGCCGAATATGCTATGGCAATTGTCAGTGCTATTGCAAGTCTGACTGTAATCTTGCCGATAATACGATGACTGCTGATACTCAGTTTTTTAAAAAAATCATTGTGTTTACCCGATTCTATACGTGTAAATAATCGGTGTAAACCAAAAATCAACAACATAAACAAAAGCACTGCAAAACCCGCAATAAAATACTGCATATAAGCTTTCCAGAGGAACACTGTAATAATTTTTTGAAAAAGGCTGTGCTCCGCGAAATAATGCTCCGACAGGTATACCGGCTTTGCTCCTGTATGCTTGCCGACATCAATCTTTATGGGTGCTTCGCCTCTTCCATAAGCAAAAACTATTGTGGTATTTTGTTGAATTACATTGGCGGGAATAATGAGTTCTATTTCTTTCAAGTGAAAATATCCCTCAACACAAAACGATGATTTTTGTTTGTTGAACGGAATATTAACCTTTCGTCCGTTGGGTGTAATAGCAATGCACTCAATACTGTCCGACGTATTGTTGATGCTGCTTTCGACCTGCACGAACCATGGTTCTATAAATGCAACATGAGCAAAGAATAAACGATAGCTTACCGAAATCGTTAGGATAATTGCCAGCAGTACCGAAACAAGAAGTATTAGAGCCGTCCTTTTGGTCATGTTTTGCATATTAATGCCTACACACAAAAGTAGTGCTTAATGCGATATATCCATATCCAAAAAGTTCTTTCGTTATTTGTAGCCGATACGAAGTTTTGCTTTGCCTGCGAATGGTTTTAGTTTTCTTGCTATATTTGAACCTTTTACAAAGAAAATGGACAGTAATAAAATCATCATAGAAAATAATGGTAGTAATTGGGTAAGGCTCGAACTAAAAAAGATTTGGAATTATAGAAGTTTAATAAAACTATTTACACTTAGAGATATTAAGCTTCAGTATATTCAAACCAAATTTGGCATGATATGGAGTTTTGTTCAGGCTATTACTGCGGCTTTTGTTATTAACCTTTTCTTTGGCATTCTGTTGAAATTCGAAACCGGGGGAATACCTTATCTTATCTATGCATTTCCGGGCTTAATGGCGTGGTATTACTTCTCGTTTATTCTGAACAATTCGGGCAATGCATTGGTGAGCTCTCAACATATCATTAAAAAAGTATATTTCCCCAAGTTGGTGCTGCCGTTCTATAGGGCTATGGTTGGCCTTTTCGATGTGCTGGTTTGGTTGATTGTGTTCTTTTGTATCTGTGTTTTGTATGGGTACCCTCTGAGCTGGAAACTTCTATTGTTGCCCTTGCCGGTATTTTTGAATATTATTACCGGGCTTAGCATTGCTATTTGGTTGAGTGCTCTTACCATACGCTACCGCGATGCATTTTTGATTATTCCGTTTTTGGCAGCATTCGGAATTTTTGTTACACCTGTGTTTTTCCCTCACACTATGATTCCGGAACAATATCATAGCCTGATATTTATGAATCCGATGGCCGGTGTAATAGAATTATACAGGTTTTGTTTGTCGGGCGTATCGCTCGATGTGCGATATTTGTACGGATTTATACCTGTGGTAATACTGTTGGTTGCAGGATTGTTTTATTTTAGAAAAGTTGAAAATACTATAGCCGACCTGATTTGATGCATAGCGAAATTGCCATAAAAGTTAGCAACCTGAGTAAAAAGTATTCTATATCGGGTAGCAGCGAACCCATAAGTTTAGGTGAAGGCTTGCGCAATTTTTTTGGAAAAAACAAAACCGACACCAAAACCATCTATGCACTCGATAATGTGAGTTTCGAAGTGAGAAAAGGTCAGGTGCTGGGCATTATTGGGCGCAACGGGGCAGGAAAAAGCACATTACTCAAAATTTTAAGCAGGGTAACAGTGCCCAGCAGCGGAAGAATAGAGATTAACGGCAGCATTGCCTCGGTGCTCGAAATAGGTATGGGATTTCACCCCGAACTTAGCGGCCGCGAAAATGTGTATTTGAGCGGAACCATGTTGGGTATCGATACACGAAAAATTGATGAAAGATTCAACGATATTGTTGAATTTGCCGGTGTGCAAAAATTTATCAATACTCCTGTAAAACATTATTCAAGTGGAATGTATTTGCGTTTGGCCTTTTCGGTGGTTACCAATATCGATGCCGACATTCTACTGTTCGATGAGGTGTTGAGCGTAGGCGATTTGTCGTTTCAAATGAAATGCCTACAAAAAATAAAGTCGCTTCACAACGAATTAAAGACTATTATTATCGTAAGCCACAATTTGAACGAGATTGCCGCGATATGCCAACATGTAATTTTTCTTGAACATGGGCAACTGGTGGAGCAGGGAAGTCATAATCTGATAAAAAAATACTTCGAAGACTCTATACAACCTTCAGGTAACAACGACATTACAGGTGATAGAGTTCCCGAAAAAATAAATATTCTCGAAAAAGATTTTAGCAGCGAACATTTGCAACCGGGCGACCAGACTATCAGAATTAAAAAAGTATATATTGTTAACGAGTCGAACAAAAACGACACTGATTTCTTTACCAATCAGTCGTTTCGTGTGTGTGTGGAGTTCGAAAAATTTACCGACACCGACTTTTTCGATATCTCAATTATAATTTCGAATATGCAACAGTTTATTCTTTCGGCTCAAACCATAACATCAAACATTAATATCGAAGAAAAAACAGAAAAAGGAGATTATATTGCAAGTGTGCTTTTCGACGAAGATTTTTTTAACGAAACCATCTTAAATATTGGTTATTCGGTTACCCGAAATAACAAAGACGTTGTTTGCTACGATACCCACTTATTACGAATGAAAATAAATTTGTTCATTGGGAATCATCAAAAGCAATACTACACCAATATACAAAAGTTTCTGGGTCCGTTACGGCCCAAACAGCAATGGATTTATGAAAGAAGAAAATAGTACCGAAAAAACGGTTTTTATTCAGCCATTGGGTTGCTTGATGCGGTTGCAAGACAGCAATAAACTTATGGAATTTTTTCACAACAACGGCTTTATAATTGTTGAATCGGCTGCTTTGGCCTATTACAAGGTGATAGTAACCTGCGGCCTTAACGAGAATACCATTACAGCATCGCTCAAAGCCATTGATGATTGCGATTTGAGTTACGGGAAAATCATAATTACGGGATGCCTTCCGTCGATGAGCCCAAGTTCGCTGGTTAATTACGATAATGTTATTTTGATTCCTTTGAGCGAAATAGAAACCATAGATACTGTTTTCGCAAAGGCCGGTTTCCTCTATTCCGATACGCACGAACACAATAGCTTTGCCGAAGAAAAACATTCGCAGCACGACGAAAAAAATGCAAACTTCGGTAATGTAATCAAGTCGTTTGGTTTCGCGAAAAGCCGCTTTCAGCAATTCAAACGCAATCTGAGGCATTTTATACATCTTCGCAAACCCAAAAACGAGCTCGAGCAAATAAAGACCCTGAGAATAAGCAAAGGTTGTGTTTCGAAGTGTAGCTATTGCGCTATCCGAATGGCTGTTGGCAAACTTAAAAGCCGCCCACTGAACGATATCGTAGCCGATTACAGCATTCTGGTGTCGAAGGGACATTCAAATATCATGCTGCTTGCCGATGATACCGGTTCATGGGGTATCGATTTAAACTCAACATTTCCGGAATTGCTAAATGCGCTGGGCAACTGTAGTACGAAACATAAAGTAAAGTGGCATTTGCAAGACTTATCGCCATACTGGGCGTTGAAATATGAAAACGAGCTTTGCGATTTTATTGCGAAAGACTGCTTCCACGAAATTCTGTTCTCGGTGCAAAGCGGAAGCAATCATGTGTTGCAACTTATGAAGCGACACTACAAAACCGAAGCACTTTCTGAAATGATTGTCAGAATAAGAAACATCAACCCCAAAATGCGTATTCTGAGTAATTTTATTGTTGGATTTCCGGGCGAAACACACGACGATTTTTTACAAACATTGCAATTCATTAAAAGGCATAGCTTCGACTTTGTTTGCATTTTTAAATATTACGAAAGCGAAGTAAGCGATTCGGTGAACATGTTTCCTAAAGTTGACCATAATATTATTGAGGAGCGGGTGCAAATTGTTGAAGAACTGCTTAAGAGGTATAATACATTGTACGTTATTATCTAGTATTACTCTTGTTTTAAGGGCATAATATCGAGAACAAACTATGGTAAAAAATAAACTATTATTGATTAATCCGAAAAACCAACAGTTTTACCATGGTTACAGAGCCTTGCCCCCCATTGCCCTTGCCATTGTTAAAGCCCTTACGCCCATGCATTGGCAGGTCGATGTGGTCGACGAAAACTTTCAGCCCTTACCTGATGCTCGCTACGATATGGTAGGCATTACCACCAACACACTCAATATATCGAAGGCTTACGAACTGGCTGCCATGTATCGGGCGAAAAATAGCTGCGTGGTGCTGGGTGGGGCTCACGTAACATCGATGCCCGACGAGGCAGTGCAATTTGCCGATGCCGTGGTGGTGGGCGATGCCGAAAATGTGTGGACAGAGCTTATTGCTGATTTTGAGAGCAATCGCCTGCAGAAGAAATACTACTCGGGCGACAATGCGCGTTTTCTGATGCCCGACATATCGTTTTATGGCCACAACTATACCATGTATGGTATCGAAACATCGCGGGGCTGCCACAACCATTGTGCTTTTTGCGGTATTCACATGCCTCGGCACAAAAACTATGTGCGTAAGCCCCTCGACATGATAATTGAGGAACTGCAACAATCGAAAAACCCGTTTTTCACCTTTGTCGATAACAATTTTTATGGCAACGACGATGCGTTCTTAATGCAATTGTTCGAAGAAATGCTGAAACAGAAAATAAACAAAAAATGGCAAACAGGTGTTTCGGTAAATTTTTTCAACAACAAAGAATTGGTTAAAATGGCTGCTAAAGCCGGTGCTGCGATGTTTTTTGTCGGATTTGAATCAGATACCGGGCAATCGCTCAAGGAACTGAATAAAAACAATTTCAGGCAATCGAATAATATTTTTGGCGATTACCGTAGTATTATAAAAACCTGCCATAAAAACGGAATTATGGTTTCGGGCAATTTCATGCTTGGTATCGAGGGCGACACCGAACAAATCATTGCCGAAAGAGCGGCTTTTTTCAAAAACCTAGGCCTCGACGAATGTGCATGTGTTATTCTTACTCCATTGCCAGCAACCCGCATTTTTCGGAAGTACCACGAAGAAAACAGGTTATTCTATACCAACTTTCCCGACGACTGGAAACATTATCACTACGGCAAAAGCTTGGTGAAGCACGAGAACATTTCGCCCGAACGACTCGAGCAATTGGCTTACGAATACAATATGCAATTCCGTCAGCGTTTCTCCGATATGGCAGCCGCTTTTATTACGACAGGTTCTTTGAAATCCACTGTGTTTTATTACCTCTACTGTCGCTCGTTCGGCAAATACAGCTCCGGGTTTTTCGATAGGCTGGCAAGTAGCATGCAAAAATAGCAGTGCGGCAATTATGGTAAAAACATGAAGTGAAGCATTAGAAATCTATGCACTACACAAACACTTAAAGTCTGGAGCTATGCGTATGTTTTTGTTTTTTAGCAAGCCTTATTGGAATCCCGGTCATATGACTGTGATTAAAGCCTTCTTTTACGACTTCAGGGCTTCGGCACCACCGGTAATTTCGAGAATTTCGGCTGTAATAGCAGCCTGACGGGCTTTATTGTATTGCAAGGTTAGTTCTCTGATAAGTTCGGTGGCATTGTCGGTAGCCTGATGCATCGCTGTCATCCTGGCTCCCTGTTCGGCTGCAAAACTATCGAGTAGTGCTTTAAAAAAGTGCATGCGCACAATTCTCGGAACCACTTCATCCATCAAAGTTTTTACATCGGGTTCAATTATATAATTTTCGGGCAGTTTTTGATCGGGAGGTGGAGGCACCGGTAAAAATTGTTCTACAGTTTGAATCTGAACGCCTGCGTTTTTAAACTTATTGAAAGCCAGATCGATAATGCCATATCGTCCTTCAATAAACAACTTCATCAAGTCGGCGGCAACCACACAAACATCCTTATAGGTTAAACTGTCGTAAACAGCAAAATTAGTTCTTTCAACATGAAAACCACGTCTTTTAATCAGTTCTCCGCCCTTTTTGCCAATACAATAAAAAGAAACTTTATGCTGTGCCATTGCTTCAGCATAGTTCTTCTCAGCCCATTCTACAGCATATTTCAGTACATTATTGTTGAATCCTCCGCAAAGTCCTCTGTTTGAAGTAAACAAAACAATCAGAACTTCGTTCGATTTTGAGGGCAACATAAACGGACTTATAAACTTTTCGTTTTCACTGTTGTTGAGTGCCGAGGCTATCGTTCGCAAATTATCGGCATAGGGACGCAATCCGGTAATACGGTCCTGAGCACCTTTCAGTTTGGCTGCAGCAACCATCTTCATGGCAGATGTAATCTGCCGGGTTGATTTTACCGATGATATTCTAATGCGTAGTTCTTTTAATCCGGCCATAACATGTTATTCAGTTTTAAACAACTCTGCAATTTCGAGAGCCGTCGATTTCAGAGTGGCAGCAATTTCATCGTTGAAGACACCTTTTTTCAATTGATCCATCACATCCTGATGTTTCAAATGCATCATACTCAAAAATTCTTTCTCAAATTCCTGAACTTTAGGCAGAGGTATTGGTTTCAACAATGCATTGGTACCACAGAATAAAATGGCTATCTGGTCTTCTACCTTACAGGGCTTATACTGATCTTGCTTTAAAATTTCGACGTTTTTCTTTCCTTTGTCGATAATCGACAGTGTAGTAGCATCGAGGTCGGAACCAAATTTTGCAAATGCTTCAAGTTCCCTGAATTGCGATTGGTCGATTTTTAGAGTTCCTGCTACTTTTTTCATGGCCTTAATCTGTGCATTTCCACCCACACGCGAAACCGAAATCCCCACATTAATAGCCGGTCTGATACCCGCATTAAACAATCCTGTTTCGAGAAATATCTGTCCATCGGTAATCGAAATCACATTGGTGGGAATATATGCCGATACGTCGCCGGCCTGGGTTTCTATTATTGGCAGAGCTGTAAGCGAGCCTCCGCCTTTAACCTTACCTCTCAGGCATTCGGGCAGGTCGTTCATGGTTTTGGCTATATCGTCAGACTCAATAATTTTAGCAGCTCTTTCTAATAGGCGGCTATGCAGGTAGAAAACATCGCCAGGATAAGCTTCGCGTCCCGGAGGCCGACGCAGCAACAACGACACTTCGCGATAAGAAACTGCCTGTTTCGACAAATCATCGTAAATAATGAGAGCAGGTCTTCCGGTATCGCGAAAATACTCCCCTATTGAAGCCCCTGCAAATGGGGCATAAAACTGCATAGCAGCAGGGTCAGACGCAGTGGCACACACAATAACTGTATAGCTCATAGCACCCGTTTCTTCTAGAGTTTTGGCAATTTTTGCCACCGTAGAACCTTTTTGCCCAATAGCCACATAGATACAAAATACAGGTTCGCCCTTATCGTAAAACTCTTTCTGATTAATGATTGTATCGATAGCGATGGCTGTTTTACCTGTCTGACGGTCTCCAATAATCAACTCGCGCTGACCCCTGCCAATGGGAGTCATGGCATCGATAGCCTTAAGACCTGTTTGCAGTGGTTCGTTTACCGGTTGGCGAAAAATCACACCCGGCGCCTTACGTTCGAGAGGCATTTCGAAAAGCTCGCCTTCAATGGGTCCTTTGCCATCGAGGGGTTGCCCCAAGGTATTCACCACACGGCCAAGCATTGGTTCACCAACTTTTATTGAAGCAATTCGGCGGAGGCGACGCACTGTATCGCCTTCTTTAATATCTTCGCTATGCCCCAGTAGCACGGCTCCCACATTGTCTTCTTCCAGGTTCAGAACAATACCCTGTGTTCCATTACTGAATTCAATAAGTTCGTTTGCCTGCACTTTACTTAAGCCATAAATACGTGCAATGCCGTCGCCAACCTGTAGCACGGTGCCAATTTCCTCGAGGCCAGCCTTGGTTTCGATTCCCTCTAATTGTCGTTGCAAAATTGCCGAAACTTCCGAAGGTTTAATATCTGCCATAATAGTTTCTGTTTATATTTTACTTTTATATGTATCTAATGATAGTTCGCGTTTTAGTTTTTCGAGGCCCGACTTCACACTGGCATCAATTTGTACATCGTCGATGCGTGCAATAAAACCCCCTATCAACTTCTCGTTTGTAATCTGATTCATTTCAATTTCAGCGTCGAAATGAGCTGCCAGCATATCTCGAATCGATTTCAGGTTTTTTTCACCCACAGGAGCTACTGTGAACAAACTTGCCGTTTTAATGCCCATTTCGGCTTTGTAGAAACTGATGAAATCGCGGCAAATATCGGTATATAAGGCTTCTCTGTCGTTTTGAATAATAAGAATGGAAAGACTTTGCACCAGCTTATGCATTGATGCCGTTATTTCCTTCATAATTTTTATTTTTAACGATGGCTTAATGATGGGGTTGGCAAAAACCTCTTTTAAGTCGGTGGATTGATTAAACACATGAAACAGAGAGTTCATGTCGTTATATACATCGTTTAGAACTCCTGCTTCTTTTGCAGAACTTAATAATGCCCTGGCATATCGAACTGTTATTTTACTCTGATTCATATCAGTTCAAATTAAAATCTTGCATGATTTCGTTAATCAGTTCTTCTTGTTTCACAGTGTCGTCAAGGTTTTTTCGGAGCAGTTTTTCTGCTATTTGAATAGAAATCACAGCCACCTGTGTTTTTATTTGACTAAGAGCACCTGCTTTTTCGAGAGCAATTTCTTGCTTGGCCTGTTCTTTCATTTTATCGATTTCTACTTTTGCCTGATTTTTTGCGTCGCTAATAATGCGTTCGCTAAAACTTCGGGCTTCTTTCAGCATTTCGTCTCTTTCGATGCGGGCATGCGCCAAAATCTGATCGTTATCGGCCTTTAGCTTTACCATTTCTTCTTTTGCCTTTTCGGCAGCCATCAATGCATCTTCTATCGACTGATTGCGTTTATCGATACCTTTCATGATGGGTTTCCATGCAAATTTGCCCAAAATGAAAACTAAAATCAGGAATGCCAGAGTCATCCAAACCACTAGACCTAATCCGGGAGTTACTAAATCCATATTGTCAATTTTTAATTGTCGATTAAACAACAAAAGAACCCTGCAGCCAACCGCTGATCAGGGTTCTGTTTTATTAACCCTGTAACAGGGCAACAACCACTGCAAAAAGAGCAACACCTTCAACAAGTGCGGCTGCGATAATCATGGCTGTTTGAATTTTGTTGGTAGCTTCGGGTTGACGGGCAATGGCATCCATAGCCGATCCACCGATTCTTCCGATACCCAGGCCGGCACCTATTACTGCCAAACCTGCTCCAATTGCTGCTAATCCTGTCATAAAACACTATTTATAATTAAACATAAAAAAACTCGTATTAATGATGGTCTTGCACAGCAAGGCCAATAAACAAGGCAGTAAGCATTGTGAAAATATATGCCTGTAAGAACGCAACCAGTACTTCGAGCAAATCCATGAAGACAACAAAAGGAACTGCTGCTGCCGATACCCAAAGTGCCTTAAAAATGAAAATCAACGACACCAAACTTAATACAATAATGTGCCCTGCTGTTATATTGGCAAACAAACGAATCATAAGAGCAAAAGGTTTGCTGATTACGCCAATAAGTTCAACGGGAATCATTATTGGCAGAAGCCACAAAGGCACTCCGGGGGCTGCAAAAATATGTTTCCAGTAGTTTTTATTACCGCTAAATGTTGTTATTATTAATGTAAATACTGCCAACACCAAAGTAACAGCAATATTTCCCGTAACATTTGAGCCACCCGGGAAAAAAGGAACCAAGCCAATTAAATTGTTTATTAAGATAAAGAAAAACAAGGTCAATAAATAGGGCAAATATTTTTTGTACTTATGCTCACCAATATTCGGAATGGCAATATCGTCGCGAATAAATAGAATTACCGGCTCGAGAAATGCCTGTAAGCCTGCCGGACGTCCGGGTCTTTTCTTGTACGACCGCGCAACGCTAACAAAAATCCAAATTAACAATGCGCAGGTTAGCAGCATAGAAGCAACATTACGAGTAATCGATAAATCGAGGGGGGCTTTGTTCGCTACAACAGGCTCTTTGCCGTCAGCACTTTCTTCGTAAATAATTTCTTCGGTTTCATCGACCAGATAAATTTTGCCGTGATATATTTTGTAGATGTTATTATTCTTTTTTACAGTTTTTTTTCCGTGGTCAAATTCTGAAGACAGAAAAACATCAACAGCACCATTGCAAAAAAGAATAACCGGCAATGCAATACTGATATGTTTTTCTTCGCCGTTTTTGGTATACGACATGATATGCCACTCGTGAGAATCTTTCACATGATGCATAATCATCTCGGTAACGTTGAAATCTTCGGCGTTTTCGCTGTGCTCCTCAGCAAATGCAGCACTACCGAAAACACTTATAATCAGAAGTAAAACTACTAAATATTTAATTTTAACAGCCATTATTTGTTAGTTCTTTTTGCGACTTGAAAATAATATTTTTTTTTTAGACAGCCTAAAAACTTTTATTTTTTTAACAAACGAACAATGTACACCACCTCATATACCAGATATATCGCATAAATCACAAGGAATTGCAAAGCATATCCGGTAGCAATTTCTTTTTTGTGCAGCAACACCGGAAGTAAAAATATTACCGACAACAGCATTTTGAAAAAGCCCGCAGCCATAAAACCCATTCCCATCAGCTTAACATCACGATTCAACAGCCAAATAACTATTATTAAATTAATAAGAGTAAGAATAAACAAAAACACATGATAGGCCCAAAAGCCCGATGGGCTTGAAAGATTCAGGATAAAAAACACAACAGACCAATGAACCAGAAATACCAGGATACCAAATCCGACAAATCTGAGGAGTACTTTTTTGTTGTTATGAAACCAATTAATCACGTGGTAATTGTTTAATCATTAAATATATAGCGGCAAAAACACCAAACAGCGACAACACAACGGTAAACAACGGAAAACCTATAACGGTTTTTTCGTCGAGCCAAATACCTCCATACACACAGCCCAGAATAATCGCAATCATCTGCACAACCATTGCCGAATAGCGAGAATAGCGGTTTAGCGGATTATCACTGTTTTTCGGCGACATTTGGCTCGACGGTAATTTTTCCGGCCTGCTGGCGATTGCCTCCCATGTTGCAGGTACCGGTAAAAATGGCACCGGGTTCAATCGACAATTTGTTTGTAATAATGTCGCCCATAATCTTGGCTTTGGCTTTAAGGGTCAGCAATTCAGAAACAACAATTTTACCTTCGATAATTCCCGAGACTTCAGAATTGATACAATCGATTTCCCCGATAATTTTACCTGTTTCGCCAATAATCAATCGCCCTTTAATTTGCAGGTTCCCCTGAAGTGAACCATCGATACGCATATCGCCGGTTGAAATAATATCACCATTGATTTGTGTACCATTTCCAATAATGTTCACATGCCCTTGTTCTATTTCGGTAGTTTTTGCCATAATGTAAACGTGTTTAAGCTTAATTTCACAAATATAGAAATATTCATTCAGTTTTAAAAGACAACGAAAAAAAAGCTATCGTTACAATATCCGATATGCAATTTTTTGCAAAATGCTAAAAAATATGTTGCGTATGTAAACATTTAGCTATACTTTTGGGTTTTCATATTTGTGGAAAACGTTGGGTGATTGCAACCACAGGAAAAGAATGCTAAAACACCAATTCTGACTTACAATCCCCTGCAGAGAAAAATTGTGTAACTTAAAATGTAAGAAAATGGGATTTTTATTCACATCCGAATCAGTATCAGAGGGGCACCCTGATAAACTGGCCGATCAGATTTCTGACGCCATACTGGATGAATTTTTAGCTTTCGACCCTCAGTCGAAGGTTGCATGCGAAACCCTAGTGACCACCGGACAAGTGGTGGTAGCCGGCGAGGTAAAATCGAAGGTGTATGTCGATATTCAGGAAACAGCGCGAAAAGTAATCAACGAAGTAGGCTACACCAAAGGCGATTATCGCTTCGACGGCAATTCTTGCGGTATACTGGTTGCCATTCACGAGCAATCGCCCGACATTAATCAAGGTGTTGAAGAAGGTAAGGGTTTGCACAAGGAACAGGGTGCCGGCGATCAGGGCATGATGTTTGGCTATGCCTGCCGCGAGACCGTAGATTACATGCCTTTGTCTCTCGATTTGTCGCATAGGCTGTTGCAGGAATTGGCTGCTATTCGCAGAGAAGGGAAAGATATGACCTACCTGCGTCCCGATTCAAAATCGCAGGTTACCATTGAGTATGGCGACAATAACAAACCCTCGAAAATTCACACGATTGTTGTTTCAACTCAACACGACGATTTCGACAGCGACGAAAAGCGAATGCTCGAAAAAATTAAAGATGACGTGAAGTCAATCCTCATACCTCGCGTTAAAGAACAGCTTGAACCGAGCATTCAGGCTTTGTTCCACAACGATTTCATTTTACATGTGAACCCAACGGGTAAGTTTGTTATTGGAGGGCCACATGGAGATACCGGCCTTACAGGTCGCAAAATAATTGTTGACACCTACGGTGGGAAAGGAGCACATGGTGGTGGTGCTTTTTCGGGGAAAGACCCCTCAAAGGTTGACCGGTCGGCTGCTTACGCAACCCGTCATATTGCCAAAAACATGGTTGCAGCAGGAGTCGCCGACGAAATTTTGGTACAAGTGGCCTATGCCATCGGTGTTGCCAAACCGGTAAGTGTTCACGTTGAAACCTATGGAACTTCTAAAGTGAATATGACAGATGCTGATATTGCAATCCGTATTCAGGAAATTTTCGACATGAGCCCCGCAGCTATCGAAAAACGATTGAAATTGCGTAATCCCATTTATCGAGAAACAGCCTCTTATGGTCATTTCGGACGAAGTCCTGTTGTCATTAAAAAACGCTTCCATTCTCCGTATATCGAGGACAAAACTATCGAAGTAGAATTGTTTAGTTGGGAAAAGCTTGATTATGTTGACAAAGTGAAAGCCGTTTTTGGCTGCTAAAATCGTTATCAAACACAATAAAGCGGCATAATTGTCTTTGTACCAATGTATGCCGTTTTGTTTTTAGCACGAAAACGAAACCTATTTCTTTTTTTTTTGCATCTTTGTATCTAAATGATATGCCATGTCGAGAATATACAAATACCTGCTGGGGTCACTTGGGGTTATTGTCATGATACTGTTTGTGCTATTTTTTACCCACATAGCATCGTGGATTATTATTGCCGTGGTAATAGCCATGATTGGTTCCCCTCTTGTAGAATTACTGAGTAAGTTAAAATTCAGAAAGTTTTTTTTCCCACGATGGCTGGCTTCGTTGCTTACCATTGTGGCATTTTATTTTATCATTATCCTGTTTTTGAATTTCTTCATTCCGCTTATCGCAAAACAAATGGCTGAATTCAGTCAACTTGACGTAGAGCTTATTTCGGAAGCCTTCGACCAGCCAATCAGAGAAATTGATGAATTTATACACCATTACAACCTAAGCAGCGAAGAACATTTTTCGATACGTGAAACCGCCCTGCATGAAATACAACAATTGTTGAGTTTTTCATCAGCATCCAATCTTATTAATTCCATTTTAGGAGCAATGGGGTCGATAATACTCGGGCTTTTTGCCGTGACATTTATCTCGTTCTTTTTTTTGAAAGACAAAATGCTTTTCGACAAAGGAGTGGTAGCCATGGTTCCTGTTAGGGTCGAAGAAAAAACCAGAAATGCACTAGGAGAAATTCGCCGACTGATATCCAGATATTTTTTAGCACTAATTCTCGAAGTGTTTTGTATGATAGTAATTGTAACCTTGGGGCTTTGGATTGTTGGGCTTAACTTTGAACTGGCTTTGCTAATAGGCATGATGGCTGGTTTTTTCAACATTATACCTTATCTGGGCCCATGGATTGGCGCAGTATTGGGTGTGATAATGGCTATTGCCGGAAACATCGGGCTCGATTTTAGTAGCCAGATAGTACCCCTTGTCGGTTATATTGTTATGGTTTTTGCGGTAGCGCAACTTATCGACAACATAGTGCTGCAGCCTTTTATTTATTCGAAGAGTGTGAAAGCCCATCCTCTCGAAATATTTATTGTAATATTAGTTGCCGGCTCAATTGGTGGAATTATAGGAATGATGCTGGCAATTCCTGCATACACAGTTTTAAGGGTACTCGCCAAAGAGTTTTTCAATCATTACAAGTTTGTTCAGGAAATTACAAAAAGCCTTGATATTCAAGACAATCATAAATAATTGTTTGCATGAGAGTATATAAATTCGGTGGTGCTTCGGTAAAAGATGCAAATGCAATAAGAAACTTGCGTTCGATAATTGAAAAACATGCTGATTGTAAGCTTATTGTGGTGATTTCGGCCATGGATAAAACTACCAATGCATTTGAACTTCTGCATGGCTATCATTATAGTGGCGATGAACGTATGACCGAACAATTTGAAAAAATATGTGATTTTCACAGATTGGTGTGCAACCAATTGTTTAGCAGCGAAAACGATCGGCAAGCTTTATTTTTAAACGACTGTTTCGACGAGATTAAAAGTATTATGAACAAGCCGGCTTCAGCAAACTACGATTTTGGTTACGATAGGCTGGTTTGCTACGGAGAATTGCTTTCAACAAAAATTATTTACAGGTATTTGAGTGAGTCAAATCAAAACATATCATTTCTCGATATACGAAAGTTGATACGCACCAACAACACATACCGTGAAGCTCGTGTCGACTGGGAATATTCGGCTGCCATGACCAGTAAATACTTCAACAACAATAACACCGACATTACCATTACACAAGGTTTTATCGGCAGCACCTCCGAAGGGTTGACTACCACACTGGGTCGCGAAGGATCTGATTTTACCGCTGCCATTCTGGCATTTTTGCTTAATGCCGAAGATGTTACCATTTGGAAAGATGTTCCGGGTATTATGAATGCCGACCCTGTTTGGTACAAAAACCCCGAAAAAATTGATGTTATTTCGTATCAGGAGGCAATAGAATTGGCTTTTTACGGAGCTAAGGTAATACATCCACGAACGGTAAAACCTCTCGAAAACAAGAAAATCCCTTTGTTGGTGAAATCGTTTATCAAGCCCGACGATACAGGCACGTGTATTACCCACACTCAGGCATATGTGCATTACCCCCCCATTTACATCCTAAAACACGGGCAACTTTTATTGTCGATACTGCCTAAAGATTTTTCATTCATTGCCGAAGACAATCTCAGTACCATTTTTGCCATTTTCGACCGTTACAGAACTCATGTTAACCTCATTCAGAATTCGGCAATCAGTTTTTCGGCCTGCACCGACATCAATACAAATACATATCGGGCAATGATTGAAGAGCTGCAAAAAGACTTTGTGGTGAAATACAACGAAAACCTTACTTTAGTTACTATAAGACATTATAATGATGAAGCCATTCAAAAAATAATATCGGGTAAGACCATTTTACTCGAACAAAAAAGTCGTTCTACCGTGAGATATGTTATTCATTAATTTTATCAAAAGCCGCAAAGGCATGAAAAATATTGTTTTATGAAAATACTGTTATTGGGCTCGGGTGGACGCGAGCATGCATTGGCGTGGAAAATATCGCAAAGTCCATTATGTACCGAATTATTTATTGCTCCCGGAAATGCCGGTACCGCAATATGTGGGCAGAATGTTAATATAAAAGCAGATGATGTTGAGGCTATTGGCAACTTCGTTGTTGACAACAATATCGGTTTTGTTTTTCCCGGACCTGAAGCCCCTTTGGTTGCAGGTATTTACGATTATTTCAAATCGTCGCCTCTACTTGAGCATGTCGGTATATTGGGTCCTTCGAAACAGGGAGCCATGCTCGAAGGAAGCAAGAATTTTGCAAAACAATTTATGCTAAAATACGATATCCCTACAGCCCGGCATTTTTCGGTAACAAGTATCAATTTAAAGTTGGGTATTGAATTTCTTAAACAGCTAAGTGCTCCCTATGTATTAAAGGCCGATGGACTGGCTGCCGGAAAGGGAGTCATCATTTTGCATTCGTTTGAAGAGGCCTGTTCAACACTTAACGATATGCTGAACGGAATGTTTGGCGAAGCCAGTGAATGTGTTGTGATAGAAGAATATCTTACCGGCATAGAGCTTTCGGTATTTTTTATATGCGATGGGAAAAACTACCTGATTCTACCCGAAGCAAAAGACTATAAAAGAATTGGCGAAAACGACAGTGGACCCAATACAGGCGGAATGGGTTCGGTTTCACCTGTGCCATTTGCTACACCTGCTTTCATGAAAAAAGTAGAAGAACGTATTGTTATACCTACCGTACAGGGTTTTGCAGCCGAAGGCATCGACTATCGGGGTGTGGTTTTTATCGGACTAATGAATGTGGGCGGAGAACCCTATGTGATTGAATATAATGTGAGAATGGGTGACCCCGAAACAGAATCGGTAATACCCCGCATTAGCAACGACTTTCTCGACATTGCTATATCAGCGGCCAAAGGTAATTTAATGGGAAAAAGTATTATTACCGATACACGGTTTGTAGCATCAATAATGTTGGTGTCGGAGGGCTATCCGGGTAGTTATGAAAAAGGGAAACCCATTCGAGGTGTCGAAAATATGAAGAAAAGTTTGGCTTTTCATGCTGGTACAACATCGAGCAACACAGGTATTGTTAGCAATGGTGGCAGGGTACTGGCCATTAGCGCATATGGCAAAAGCCTCGATGAAGCCCTGCAACACGCTTATAGCGATGCAGCAATTGTCGAATTTCAAAACAAATATTTCAGAAAAGATATTGGGTTCGACCTGAAATGAATACATCTATTATTTATAAAAACCACGCTGCAAACTACATCTTAATTTCGATGCTGGCCTGTTTGGCCTTTTTTATTCGGGCGGCAAACATAAGCCTGATGGGAGGAGAAAACCGCACTTATGGTTTTGTTCTTCACATTTTTTCTATTGAACAGATATCTCCATGGCTCGATATAGGTTTGTGCTCTGTTGTAGCACTGTTAATTTCGTTGATGCTGGTCTATTTCAACAACCGGTTTGTGATAGTAGAATCGGGATTTCAGCACATTGCCTTCTTATACATAATATTCAGCAGCTTTATAATCGATACAACAGGTATGTTCAACACCCTGATTTCTTCGGGCTTCATCATACTTTCAATGTCTCGTTTACTAACTGCGTTCCGCAACGAAAAAGCCATATCGAATGCATTTGATGCCGGATTCTTACTGGCATTAGCAAGTTTTGCCGATGTTGAAGCGGTTGTGTATATAGTGTTATTGGTGTATATGCTTATTCAACTGCGTCCATTCGTATGGCGAGAATATTTCTCGGTTTTGGCTGGGTTTTTACTGCCATATGTATTTATGCTGTTTTATTTGTATTTTACCGATAATTTGATTGTGATACAGAACTTCTTGAATTCGGTGAATTATTCAAGTCCTGATGTATCAAAATACACAACAGAATACTTAATCATGGCTGCCGGCCCCATAATTATTGCCATTTCAGGTGTCTTGTATTTTATATTGGCACCCCATTACAAAAAGGTTATAACCCGGCGATATCAATCAATTATACTGTTTTTTCTTTTCTTGTCGGGTTTGGTAGCATTGGCCCCTTTTATAGCTCTGGCTGCTTTTGTTTATTTCGTTATTCCTCTTAGTTTCTTGCTTTCTCATATGTTGAAAGAAACAAGAAACCGTTTTATCGCGCTTTCGATTCGGATAATTATTGGACTTAGCTTTGTGTTGATTTGTATTTTTAATTTTTCTAGGCTATTTGGCATCTAATAATACTTTTAGCATGCATTTATCGTTACACAAAATAAAAACCTGCTAACGTGAACATATATAAACAGAAAAAACGATGGAAACTGCTGCTTTTTGTTGCAGCAGTTCTAATAGGAGCTGTTTCTCTCTTATATACGCATTTTTTGATGCAGAAACTTTCAACAGAAGAACGCAAAAAGGTAGAACTGTGGGCTGAAGCTACAAAGAATCTGGCTAATCTGGAGTCGGATCAGGATGTTGGATTTTTGTTCGAAGTACTAAAAAACAACAACACAATTCCTGTAATTCTAGCCGACGAAAACGACAACATCATTGCATATCGCAATCTTGATTCGGTAAAAATGTTACAGCCCGAATATAGTGCAAAAATGCTTCAGTACATGAAGAGAAAACATCAGCCTATTGTAATTGAATTGTTCGAGGGACACTACAACCGCATCTACTACAAAGAATCGACCCTTCTCACTCAATTGCAATACTATCCGTATGTTCAACTGGGAATCATTTTTCTATTTATCGCTGTTTCGTATCTGGCGTTCAGTGCATCGCGAAAAGCCGAACAAAATCATGTTTGGCTGGGCATGTCGAAAGAAACAGCGCACCAACTGGGTACTCCCATTTCGTCACTTATGGGTTGGATAGAAATCATGAAAGAACAATGCAACGACGAAATTATGATTTCGGAAATGGGAAAAGACGTTGAGCGCCTCGAAACCATAACAGCTCGGTTTTCGAAAATTGGCTCCGAGCCCAGTATGAAGCCAACCAATCTTATCGAAGTATTTGCCGATTCGGTTCAGTATCTTAAATCGAGAGTTTCCGAAAAGGTGGTTTTCAATATCGTTCCACACCCAAGCGAAATAAATAATAACTACACCATCCCCTTGAACAGGGAATTGTTTGAGTGGGTTATCGAAAACATTTGCAAAAATGCCATCGATGCCATGGAAGGCATAGGAGAAATTACCATTAAACTTACGTCAAATCATAAATCGGTTATCATCGATATTTCAGATACCGGAAAGGGTATTCCAAAATCGAAATATAAAACCATATTTCGACCCGGCTATTCAACCAAAAGCCGTGGTTGGGGTTTAGGGCTTTCGTTGTCGAAACGAATTGTTGAGCAATATCACAAAGGGAAAATATTTTTGAAAAGCTCTGAAATACACCATGGATCTACCTTTAGAATTGTGCTGAACAAAGATGCAGATGTTTCGTTACGACCAAAACGAAAAAATTAATGTGGGGTTATTCATAAGTTTTTTTAATTTTGCACGAAAATTTTTACTATGCATCAGCAATTATGCTATAATATTCCATTGCGCATCGCTAGCGATACGCCACAGGAATTTCGCTACGAAATTGCTGAAACATTTTTTGAGCAATATAGTAATGGCGAAATAAAGGGAGGCAATTTAACGGCTTCTGTTAGCCTCCAAAAAAAGAACAGTGCATATTTACTGCATATTTCTATAGTGGGTTATGTATTGGTAACCTGCGATCGTTGTCTCGATTTGTGCAAGCAAGCCGTTGATATAAGCGAAGAAATCACGGCCAATGTAACGGAAGAAACTCTAGTCAACCCCGGAACTACAAACATCAGCGTTTCGGGGCAAGATACCGAACTTAACATATCCGATTTGTTGCATGAATTAATAGTAGTTTCGTTACCGGTAAAACGCATACATTTACCTAAGGTATTTGGCGAAGATTGCAACCCCGAAATGATAACCATTCTTAATAAATATATTACAGTTGACGAAGAAACAAGCACCGATAGTCGCTGGGACAAATTAAAAGAACTAAAATCTAATACTTAAAATACACTGAAATGGCACATCCTAAACGAAGACATTCAAAAACAAGAAGTAAAAAACGTAGAACTCATTACAAAGCCGAAACACCTCAGCTTTCGAATTGCTCGAATTGCGGTGCCAGTGTTCCCTACCATCATGTATGTCCCGAATGCGGATTTTACCGTGGTAAGCTGGTTATCGAAAAAGAAGTGAAGGCATAGTAACCAAACTTGCCATATAATGAGAATCGGCCTTGATGTTATGGGAGGCGATTACGCTCCGCAACAAACTGTTGCCGGAGCTGTTAATGCTTGCCACCAGTTTAATCCATCGAATCGAATTGTTTTAATAGGGCCCTCTCAACTTATTGAGGATGAGTTGGCTAACCTGCATTGCGACTGTAGGCTATTTGATATTGTAGATGCTTCCGAGAATATCGAAATGCACGACAATCCTGTGAAAGCATTTGAGTTGAAACCCGACAGCAGCATAGTAAAAGGTTTTAAGATGCTGGCATCGGGAGAAATTGATGGCTTTGCCAGTGTAGGAAACACGGGGGCTATGATGGTGGGCGCTATGCAGGTTATTAAACCTGCCCGGGGAGTTATTCGCCCCTGCATTTCGTCGGTATATCCCAATGTGCAGGGAGGTAACAGCTTGTTTTTAGATGTGGGATTAAATGCCGACAGCAAACCCGAAATGCTGCTTCAATTTGCCCAAATTGGTTCGGTTTTCTCCGAGCTTGTGTTTCGGTGTAATCACCCCAAAGTTGGCTTACTCAACATTGGCTCTGAACCCGGCAAAGGCAATTTGTTGTCGAAATCGGCTTATGAATTGCTCAGTAACAATAAGCAAATTAATTTTATCGGCAATGTTGAAGCCAATCAATTATTTGATGCCGCCATTGTAGATGTGATTGTTACCGATGGCTTTGTTGGAAACATTTTGTTGAAGCAGGCTGAAGGATTTTACGAGCTGATGAAGAAACGCAACATCAGCGACAGCTATTTCGATAAATACAATTTTGAGCTGTATGGAGGAACTCCGGTGCTGGGAATAAACAAATCGGTTGTGATAGGTCATGGCAGAAGTTCGGCAAAAGCCATAGAAAGCATGTTATTGCAAACCGAACGCATCGTTGAAGTAAATCTTTGTGAAGAAATAATTAAATTCATGAGTCATGACAAAAATCAGAGCTTCAATTAAGGGAGTTGGAGGATATGTACCCGAGTACGTACTCACCAACGAAGAATTGTCTCAAATGGTAGACACTTCTGATGAATGGATAATGACCCGCATTGGGATAAAAGAACGACGCATTTTAAAAGAAGAAGGCAAAGCCACAAGCGATATGGCAGCTGCAGCTGTGAATCAACTGCTCGAAAAAACAAATACACGACCCGAAGAAATCGACATGCTGATATGCGGTGTGGTTACTCCCGATATGCAATTTCCGGCTACCGCCAACATTATATGCGACAAAGTGGGTATTGTTAACGCATTTGGTTACGACATGAATGCCGGCTGTTCAAGCTTTTTATTCGCACTGGTAACTGCAACCAAGTTTGTTGAAAGCGGAACACACAAAAAAGTAATAGTTGTAGGTGCCGATAAAATGTCGTCGATTACCGATTATTCCGATCGTAAAACCAGTCCCATTTTTGGCGATGGCGCCGGAGCTGTATTGCTTGAACCCAGCACCGACGAATGTGGCATAATCGATTCTATCATGCAAGTTGACGGTTCCGGACGGCAGCATCTCTACCAACTGGCAGGAGGTTCGTTAAATCCGCCAAGTTTCGAGACCATCTTGCGTCGCCAACACTTTATTTATCAGGAAGGGCAACCGGTTTTTAAAGCTGCCGTAAGCAATATGGCCGACGCTTCACTAAAAATAATGGAGCGAAATCAACTAAACAACGACAATTTGAATTGGTTTGTTCCTCATCAGGCTAATTTACGAATTATTGATGCAACAGCGCGACGGATGGGAATTACCGATAGAGAAAAGGTGCAGCTAAATATCGAAAAATATGGCAATACCACCTCGGCAACAATTCCCCTGTTGCTTTGGGATTACGAAAAACAAATGCGCAAAGGCGACAATGTTGTTATTGCCACATTTGGAGCCGGTTTTACCTGGGGGGCATGCTACCTGAAATGGGCTTACGACGGAAGTACTTCGTAAATAGCCCGAAAGAAATAAATCGCAATTTCACTGGCATTCAATTTTCTGTGTAACAACCCCTTGTTCGCTGGTTATTTTCAGATAATACATAGCAGGAGGCAAATCGCCAACTTGCAAACTGTAGCTACTAAACTCGGTAACATTACTAAAATCCCATGTACGAAGCTGCTTGCCCAACACATCGAAAATCGCAATTTGAAGCTCTTCGGTATGCCAATTGTTTAGTTCTATATGCAATAAGGAACTGAATGGATTGGGGTACACGCTAAGCGAAGGTTTATTGGGGACGTTTTCGCACTGTATATAAACAATATCTGATAGTGCCGACTCTCCGTTGTAATCGAATTGGTGTAATCGGTAATAGCATCCTTCTGAATTGATACTTCTATCAATAAAATGATAATGGTTTATGGTATTGGAGTTACCCATGCCCTGTATATCACCCAAGCTATGCCACGCAACTGCATCGTAGCTGCGTAAAACAACAAATTTTTCGTTATTGAGTTCGGTAGCTGTTTGCCAAACCAGCTTTACACCCTCATCGATGCAATCGGCCGAAAATGCAATTATTTCTACCGGTAAAGGATTGATATTGTCGCGTGAAGCAAAGGTAACCGGGCTATAAGATGTAAATGCTATGGTCGAGCTTATCATTCCATTGCCAATACTTCCCGATGCACTCCCGCCTTTATATTCCCAGCAGGTTCCGTTCCAGTGAGCAACAGCCAAATCAACCAAATCGGTAATACCGCTTCTGGCGCCGTCTTTCCAGTACAATGTAACAGCAGGGGTCGCATTCGTGGTAGTCATATTCCAATGCTCTACGCCACTGGTGTGATGAATATCGGCTTCGGTACACATATAAGCAGGTGTCCAGTTTAATGGACCCGGCACAAAATTATATTCAGCAGTAATTGTTGAACTCGCGGCAGGAGCAGCAATGCCAACCGGAGCCCATACAACACCTTTTCCTGTGGGGAAAGTAAAGGCACTTGTGCCAAGCTTTGCAACAGGTCCGTCAACATAACTATTATTCGATCCTCCATTGCTGCCGGCACCGGATCCAAACAACATACTGCCGGTACCGGTATAATATACTACACCATTTGAGAACGTTCCAGTTCCGGTTATGGTAATTGGTTGACTTATATTCAAATCGGCAGTACCTGCTGTGGTATTGTTGAATACTACATTGTAGAAATCGCTTGCTCCCGCACGTATCTCCTGTACTCCTGTGCCATTGAATGTAAGCGTTCCAGTTCCGCATGTAAAGCTTCCACTATTGGTGTAATTTCCCGATACCTGAATGGGTTTGCTGTTACTGTTGAATGTGGCGCTATTACTAATATTCAGATTACCCCGAACATTGCACAGTGTTTGGTTCGCATCGTTCCACAAGCTTACGGTTTTAGCATTAGACCCATCGCCGATGCTAAGATTATGAAAAGCAATGTTTGATGCATTCCTTATTTGAATAATTGCATTGTCGGTGCCCACCATTTCGAAAGTTCCTCCCGTTGCCTGCATAGTGGCTCCGGCAATAAAACAAACATTCCCACAACTCGAATGGTTGCCGCCCAGCACTCTGATTGTACCTCCCGACACTGTTCCTGTCCAGTTGGCACCGGCATAAAACGGACTGTAGGTACCGCCACTGTATCCGTTGCTACCAACACTGAATAATCCGGAACTCATCAATAAACCGACAGTGCCAGTTGCATAGTATACCCCTGTATTTACAACTTCATATCCATTCACATCGAAAACACCTGCTGAATGCATGAAATGACGTATTGTTAAATCAGACATAGCAGTAACTTTAGCTCCTCCCGTTTTATTTACATAAAAATAGTTATCAACCCTATTATTGGCACCGCTGATACTTATAGTAGTATTGGTACTGCCCTGCATATACAATCGTACATCGGACGGAACAAACGAGCTATTTCCGCTAATATCAACATTGCCGTTTACATTTATCCTACCTCCGTTGCTAATAGCGACATCACCTCCTGTTATTATCAGGTTTTCACCAATATTCAGTTCAACGTTGGCATTGACCATAGTAAGTCTGCCATTGGTTTTGTAAACACTTCGTGCCACATCAACCATAAATATGTCTGTATCAATTATAAAATTTCCGGATTCGAGATATAAGTTATTCACTGATAATGGACTGTCGGTAAAAGCAACGTAATTTGAATACCCTGGAGTTTTTTCAATTACCATGTCGTAGAAAGCTAGATATCCGAGACCACTTATTAAAGAATTGATTCCATTGCCCGAAAAAGTAACAGTACCACTACGGCAATTGAAATTGGCATTATTGGTAAAATTACCATAAACCTCTATTCCATAATTATTTACACTGACATCGAGAATGCCCCCAACAATTAAAACATTCCCACTTACATGAATGTTGCCTGCCAAAATAGCCGATGCAGCAGACTTGTTTATCTCTATATTATGAAAATAATAGTTCGCGATTGTTTGATTTGTATTCGACATAAAACATACAGTGCCGTTGCCCGGATTAAACGTCCCGTTACTTCCCGTAATAAAATCGCCTTGTACATCTATTATAGGGGAACCTACTGCAGTAATTGTACCGTTATTGGAAATATTGCCGTTGACGGTAAAACTAATAGAGCCTGTAAGTGTGAGGGTATTTCCTTCGTCAACTGTAAGGTTGTTGCATTTGGCCACGTTGCTAACACTTACATTGGGAACAGTAGAAAAACAACTTCCGGCTTTACGTATGAACACATTTGAGTTATCGCCGGGCACCGAGGCCGGCACACTAAAGGCAGAACCAGAATATTGCAACCAGTTGCTGTTGGTTGAACCATTCCATTCGCTGCTGGCTGCACCTGTCCAAACATAATCGTTACTTGCTAAACCGCTTGTTGCAGGCGAAGTTACACTTACTGCCATAGTATTTGAATTGGCATTGGGGCATACTCCACTGCTGGCCACAACCCTGTAGGAAGTGCTGCTAAGCATTGCCGGAGTAGTGTAGCTGGTTCCGGTTTGCCCGCTAATGTTTTGCCAGGAACCACCGGCATCCGACTGCCATTGTAAACTTCCGGCGTGTCCCGAAACATTGAGTTGAACGCTACTACCCGCACATACCGAGGCCGAAGGATTGGCACTAACCGTACCACCAATGGCCGTTGGGTCAACGGTTACATTTACCTTATCGGCACCAAAACAAGCTTTGTCGTAAACCACATAAGTATATTCGCCAATGTGCGACGACGAAGCATTGTTGATTGCCGGATTGCGTAAACCGGAGGTAAAACCAGCAGGCCCCGACCAAGAATATACGTAATTAGATTCGCCGCAGCTGAGCGAGCCCAATCCTCCCGAAAAATTAATAGTGCTACCGGTACAAACACTGATATCGCTGCCTGCTGAAACATTAAGGCCATCTACCGTATACCATCCTGTTATTAACTGTGTGCAAATTTGCCGCGCCGGGTCGGTGTGCAGTGCATTATAAACATCGATAGCAGGTTGCCAACCCGATGACGAATATCCACAGCATGCACCGGTAATTTCGTTGGTATTAATTTCGACAATTGCCCAAACTTTAAAGGTTTGGTTTGCCCGTAGCATCACATAGTTGCCCACATTTTGCAATGCCAGCGGATTACCCGCATTGTCGGTAACCTGAATTCGGAGTCGCACAGGAACTTGCTTATTTGTATATGTCCCCACCGTATTGATATACCGGATGTAAGTAAGTCCATCGTAACACAGTTTTCCCTGAATTGGATTAATCAACGATCCATCGGTGCTGGTAATACTAAGGTTGTTGTATGTACAACTGCCTCCGGGCGAAGCCGCAACATCGGCATCCGATACCGGGAAACCACTAATAGGCAATCCCCAGTTTACACACTCGGGCCATGTAGCTGTGTAGGTATAGGTTACACCTCCGCTTCTTCCCAAATCGATGGGGTTATTTGAGGCCGAGCTAAGGCTTACAGTAAGATTGGGAGGTGCCGATGCTGCCGAAACCGAATAGGTAGCCCCCTGCAATTGGTCGGTATATATGGTAAACTGAGCCACAGCGCTGTATTGATCTCCATTGCCCCCTTTCACCAAATAGCGGCAATAATAGGTGTTCATCAGGTCGTTCGGATACACAGTAACCGAAGTGGCATCGGCACTTATTTGGGTTCCACCCGAAGTGGTACCCCATTGAATATCGACAAAGGCATCGTTTTGAGCATCGATAAGTTGTGTGGTGAGTACTACCGGACTATTTGGACAAATCAGCCCGGAAACAGAAGAGGAAATTACCGGTTGATAGGGAATTGCCCTGTATTTAAGCGTTGAGTTCGAAGCACCGTTGGCGCAATTATTTGTGGTAATCAGCAAACGGACATTTGTGGTGCCCGGTCGGTATTGAAGCAAGGCATATTGATTAGAGCCATAATCATCGTTGTAGGTTATTACCGACCCCGAAGGACACGAAGCAGTTGACGATGGATACATGGTAAGTGCCGAATTCCACGATGTTCCCTCGGTGCTCCATTGATAAATATACGAAGAGTTTAGTGTTCCCATGTTCACATAGGTATCGTTTCCGATGGAACTGCTGCTCCATGTGGCCGATGTGGGTGCGGGAATGGTCAGGTTTGTTGTTTGGCAGGTTGAGCAGGGGGGGCCGGTTGCATAGGTAACAACTATGTAGTTGCCATTTGATATAAAACGTTTATATGTTGTAGAAGCACTTGACAATCCTATTGCAAACAAGTTTCCGGCAAGCCGCGATTCAAGATGTGAATTTGCTGTAGCCCCAAGAGTATACTGGCCGTATGTAGTGCCTGCACTTGTGCAGGAAAAGTTGTAGTAAGCCCCATTTCCAAGGTCGGTTGCAGCCACAGAATTCCAGGTAGAATAGGGCCCTATTGCACCGGTTACATCATTAATGCTGACAGTGACTGCTGTTGTAGCTCCAACTGCATTACAGTATAAAGCAAGTTTAACCTCGCTGATAGAGGCATCATCAGGAATAGATGTAATATCAAATCGTGTCCATGCTCTATGCGTGTTATCGACATAAACATAGATTGAAGGATTACCTTCGACAATTCCTGACGAAGTACCAAGCCAACCACCCCAATTGCCATACACAGTAGCAGTAGGGTCAACCACCACCGGAAAATTTCTTTCTCTGAGCCATTCGGAAGGAACGATTGTTATCACCTTAAAATAATTACCTTCAGGCTTTACCAGATAGGTGCGACCAATGCTACTGCGGCCATCAGGTTGAATCAGGTTAACCTGAGGGTTGTTGGATTCGTACACTTCGGGAACGGGAAAAATGTATACAATATTACCCGTGTTGTCGGCAACGGCAAGCCCGCCCGAAAGCAAGGTTTCGTTATGTATTTTTTTGCCATTGGCAATCAACGACCAGCCTGCCGGCAACACAATTTCTTCTGAAAAACCCAAATCACCGCTAAGGTGCTGGGCACATGCCGGATAACTATGTAATACTATATTATGCTTCACCATATCGGCTTCGACACAAAACTCTATATCGGCAGCTTCGAACGAATTTGAATAAACAATGGTATTGTCATGTGAAACTGCTTTAACCGAAACCGAACGTTGCAGAATGCTTATTTGATTTCCGGGTCCGATACTAACAATTTCGGGATTCCGCGACAGGTAAATTGCCTCTTTGCCACTACCAACTCTGATTCCCGATTCCGATAAAAAATTTCCGGGGTAATAGCTTTTTATTGTATTGCTTATGTTCTGATATTTAAAAACTTTATCTGACGTTTTTTTAATTGTTGTATTTATATCGTGCCAGTTGTTGTTGATGTCGGAGTAATGAAGAGACCCTCCCGAAATTATCGCATCTAAACTGCCATCGGGATTGACAAAATGCTTAGAGTTTTGGTCTCGTTTTGTAACCAGCTCCTGCTGAGAGGTATATTTTTGGAATAATCTGTCGCTTTCATTCTGAATATTGGAATCATGTGATACATCATGATTACGTATGATGTGGTTGTTAACAACATTCTGACCTGTGGCATTTGGGTAAAATGAACAACTCATAACACCCAAAGCTATTAGCATAAAACATCTAACCCAAATTGTTTTAGCAATTACATTTCTTCCCCAAAAAGAGAATAACACTTCGTTCATATCAATAAGTTAATCATATAAACACGAAACCATAAATCGCAATTCATTGCAGTTCAATTGTTTACAAAATTTCATGCCACTACAAAGCATCGACTACAAATTGATTGCGCCTGCTACAAATATATAAATAATTACATTACAAACTCAAATAAATGTTGATTTTTATAATTTTTGTCATTTTTATCAAGACTCAACAGGCACAAGTAAGTAGAGTTTAGGAAAAAAGTTCTTTGAAGGAAGTACTGTTTAATTTTTCACACAGCGCACCGAGTATCCGCTAACAGGGTTACTCGGAAAACGGGCGATATTATCTTCGTGGTTGCTTATATGCCTGCGATACACGTTTGTTTCGCCCTGCTCTTTTGCAGCCCACCACAAACCCCATTCGTTAATTCGCTCGAATGCTCCGTTTTCGGAATTGCGATGCCCTGCAGGCACAGCGCCAAAGCCAAAATTATCGGTTCCTTGTTCATCGGTACCACTATACCAAACATCGGTTGTTTTAAGTTTTTTACCGGCATCACTTCCTCTCCAGCCTTCGTTATTCCACACGGCATCATTCATTTCGATTTCGCTGTCGGCAAAACCTTCCAGCGTTTTCCATTCGTTGTCGGTGGCTACATGCCAGCCTTCGGGGCAAAGCTTTCCGGATTCAATCGCATAATAATTATATAACATGCCGTAATCATCTTTGTACGAAACTTCGTTGCCATACACACAGCAGGCATCGGTTGTTAGGTTTTTCCATTCGTTGTTGTCGACTACTACCTGAATAAAGGTATTATCGTTGTATTTGGTTGTTTTCAGGTTTTCGGCCATCCAGCATTGTTCGCCAATTTGCACTGTGCGATATATATTTCCATCGATATCGGTAATGGTTTCGCAATCGGGGCAAGGCACACCGTTCCAGGGTTCCGACAATGTTGTAAAACTGAGAACCTCGCCATAGGCTGTTCCTATTTCGTTGGTAGCATAAGCCCTGAAGTAATACACGGTGGCGGGTTGCAGGCCGGTGATATCGTACGAATAGTCGCCATCACCCGTTCCGTTGTCAGAAAAACCGAGGTTAGAACTTAGGGTAATGTTTGCCTCAAGCCCCCATACAAAACCACGAAAAAGAATATCGCTTCTGCCGTTATCAGAAATGCTTGCATTGAGGGTAGCTGCAGTTTCGGTAATATTGGTAGCCGCATTTGTTTCAATCTCGGGAATCGTTTTTTCGGTGCAGGACACCGCAAAAATAAAGCCGGCGGCAATACACATGCCAATAAGTGTTTTATACATAATATAAATGGTTTAGAATTACATTGAAATTACATTTCGGCGAATGTACTGAAATTCGAAAAACATTGCAAATTATTGTTTTATAAACCGCAAATACTGAATTGTTGCCTCGCTTGAAACCACCCTAATAAGGTAAATTCCCGAAGGCAAGGTTTTTACACTGATATAGTTTTCGCCCGATATAACATGATGCGTTCCGAGCAATTGCCCTTGCAAATTGAGCACTTCGGCTCGTGCATGGGAGTTTCCTTGCATTTCGAAAACTATATAATCGTGTGCCGGATTCGGGAATAATCGTGTGTTTTGAACAGTCGGCGTATTTACCGGAATAAAATCGCCATCGAAACAAATTTTATCGACGCAAAGCAACGAGGGCATAATATTTTCCCATTTGGTTGACCTGATAACAATATTTAACCCATCGGGATTCAGGTCATAATAATAATTAAACGGTATGGTTAGTTTTTTCCATTGGGTTTGCTCCTCGAATATTTGGACAAATCCGTTGGCAATTTCAACGCCGCCCGAATATAACATTACATTTATAGTGGCCGTATCGTATGGTTCCGGGAAATATTTGTAGTAGAGTTCAGTGTTCTTATGCCTATTATTACAGATCGGAATGTATTGTCCATAAGGTTTTAAGGCCAATTCTCCCATTCGGGTCTGATAATCATCGACCACCGCTTGTAAGCAAAGTGCATAATTGTTGTGGTACGATTCTTCTGTACGCATCAAAACCGATTCAAGTGATTCGAACCACATAAAATCGGTATTCCAGTGGCTTATCCATCCCTCTGGAATGTCGTATACCACCGTTGTCCATTCGTTTAAATTCTGGTTGGGAATTTCGATATTTACGTCAAACCAAAATCGTTCCAAGTCGAGGCGACTATTATAAACAATTTCCTCTTGAAGGGGATTAGAGGCGGCAAAGCCAAGAATCAAGGTATCGGGTGTGGATTCGTTATAATAATTCAAATAAAAAACGGTATCGACAAATGCCTGCCCCGAACTACCTGTTATCCAGAAAAAATGTTCGGCTACGTATTCACCGTTGCTTTTTAGTACACATATAACCAATGCACTATCGTTTTCGTGCACACTGTAACGCATGCTGCAATGCAATTCCAGCGGTTTTTGCGATATCTGACTTCCTCCGGCATATATCAATTGCGTTGTGTTGTCGATAACTTCTCCATCGATTCTGGCATTAAGTATAGCACTGGTTTTTGAATTATGATCGGGGTCAACCACAGGCAACATTGCAAGGTAAGTTCGGTCGTTTTCAATTACTTTTTCGCAAATACCCACCATATACCAATTATTCAACACCTCAAAACTCTTTGTTGTCCAATCTTCAAAATCCCAGTTGGGAATGGGGTTGCCTGTAAAGAACCACACAGTATCGCCATATATTGTTTCGCTGCTTAGATTAAGCCACGCCCTGCACCAACAAAACGAGTCGGGGGTTAAGCCCGACACAGTGTAATTCACAAATTCGGGGTTTCCTCCGGTAAAAGTTCCCATTGGCACGGTGTGCGATTCGCCTCCGGTAATGCCATAATCGAAAAACAATTCTATCTCGTTGAAAGCAGCATTTACCATGGCATGCAACTCAGCTTTGGTTGATGTAACATGGGTTGCATGATAAGTAGATACTTCGGGCAGTCCAAGCAAACCATCGTTATACAACATATATAATCCATACTGCCCTGAAATAGCTCCAATATGAATATTGGCAAAATCGATTGAAAACAAATGATAGCCCGGATTTCCCTCGATAAGGTATTGACTCCATGTGCTACCGCTGTCGACCGACTTGAGAATAATTCCATAATCGCCTACTGCCAGCAACGTAGTTTGGTCTACAAAACAAACATCGTTGAGAACCGGATCGGAGCGGCGCAATACTTCGGACCAATGCTGCCCCCCATCGATAGTTTTCATTATAAGCAATATCGAATCGCTGCCCTGCCGGCCACCTACACAAAAACCGGTTGAAGCATCAACAAAAGCAAATGCATTGATTTGCATATTATCGATTGCGGGTTCAACTTGGGCAAGCTGCCAGTTTTCGGCAGCATTATCGCTATAGAAAATATTACTGTCGGTACCCGAAGCCAGTAAACTGCCTGTTGGCAAAATGTGTAACGCCACAAATTCGGTTTCGTTGTTTTGGTGCAGCATACTCCAGGTTTCGCCGGCATCTGCAGAGTGTATTATGAAGCCTCCGGCGTTGTGCAATCCGCCTGCCGCAAAGCAGGTGTTACTGCCATAGCGAACCATTGCATTTATATTGCGATGGTTTAAGTTCACATTGAACGACGATAGCGTCCAATTTCTTCCACGGTTGCTGCTTTTATAGAGTTTTTCGTTATAACCTGCCGCAAGGGCTCTTCCATCGTTAAAAAAAACAGCAGCGTTAAGCATGGCTCCCGGAAAGATATCTTCGAAATGCCACAATTGTCCCCCATCGTTGGTGTAGGCCATATACGAAATTGAGTCGTTTTGTGGCCACCCGCCCACCATAGTAACAATATCGCGGCCAAGCTGGTGTATCTGCTTTAAATGCCTGAAACGCGGAGTATAATTCACGCTCCAGCTTTGCCCGAATGTTTCAGAAAACAACAGGAGCATCACAACAAAAACAACAATTGGTTTTAAGCGTATAGTTTCACCAATACCGTGGCTAGTAACAATGAATGCTGATTGTAAATTCATAACGACAGAATTAACACGCAATTTACAAAGTTTTGCGTTTCGGTGAAAGGCCAACGTTACAATTATTCATCGTTGTTGTACTTTGGCAAATAACTGAAGCACTAATTCTTCTCGAGTTTAAAAACCATCACACCACAACTACCCGATATTTTCAGAATGTAAACCGAAGGCGGCAGGTTTTCGATGTTCAATTGCGCTTCGAATACCGACGATGACTCACCAAAAGACCATTCGTTCAACTTTTTACCCAACAGATCGAATAATTCTATTTGCAAATAGCTTGAAATGCAGTTTTCGACCGATACCGTTACTTCGTGTGTGCATGGGTTCGGAAAAATTGTTACATTAGGTGCATCACCGGCATCGTCGCATTGAACAACAATAACATTCGAATAATTTGAACGTCCATCGTAATCATGTTGAACTAGTCGATAATACATCATTCCAGCTATCGCATCGCGGGTTACGTATTCTTGTAAACTATTTGAATATCCGGCACCTTCAACCCGTTCCACATCAATCCATTTTTGCATATCGCGGCTTCGTTGCAACATAAAATAATCGTTGTTATGTTCCGAAGCAGTTTGCCATGTAAGTTGCACGGAATTGCCCGAGCAAGTTGCATTGAAATGTACCAGTTCTACCGGTAAGGGATTGATATTGGCTTTAGAGCCAAATGTTATGGGGCTGTAAGAGCTGAATGCAATGGTTGATGTAATGCTTCCTGAACTGAGATTACCCGAAACAGCGCCGCCATGAAATTGCCAGCATGACCCTGACCAATGGGCTACGGCCAAATCGCTCAGGTCGGTAATGCCGCTTCGTGAACCATCGTGCCAGAATAAGGTTACAGCCGGAGTAGCATTGCTTGTGGTTAGGTTCCAATGTTCCACACCACTGGTGTGGTGCATTTCGCTTTCGTTGCACATATAAGCTGCCGTCCAGTTCAGCGGACCCGGCACAAAATTATATTCGGCGGTAATTGTTGAACTAACATCAGGAGCATTAATACGTATGGGTGCCCACACATCGCCTTCGCCGGTTGGGAAAGTAAAGGCAGTGGTGCCTGTTTTCGAAACCAAACCATCGATATAACTATTTGCAGTACCACCTGCTACATCGCCTGCAGAGCTGCCAAAACCAACGATTCCCGAACCGGATGTAAGCAAAATACCATTGGTAAAAGTGGCATTGCCATTAATTTGCATTGGCGAAGTAATTAGAATATTCTGATTTCCTGCCGATGTGTTGTTGAAAACTACATTCGAGAAACTTGCACTATTATGATTAATGGTTTGTTGATTCGTACCGTTGAATGTAAACACAGCTCCCGAACCACAAGTAAAAGTACCTTGATTTGTCCAGTTTCCGGCCACATCCATGTGTGGGGCATTAAACGAAGCTCCTTCGGCAATGGTGAAATTTCCACCTGTGCCCGAAGGTTGTCGAGTAGTAATTTTTATCCCCGACGATGAATAACTGCCATTAATTACAAGATTATTAAACTTCACATTAAAACCTGTAATTGATTTCGTTGTCCCATTAAAATAGGCCGTACTGTTGTTATGATAAAATGCTCCATCGAAAGTAGCATCGTTAAGGCTACCGTTAACATACATGTCGTAACCAATCACATTAAGATATCCTCCACTGATATATAAATCATTCAATTCTACATGGCTTCCAAAACTATAATTCGACCCGCTAATCGTAATATTATTAAACTTTTTCCCATCACCAACTCCTCCGGCATCAATGGTACAAGAACCTCCTAACATTGTTCCAAACCAAACAGTTCCGCTTGCCGGGTTGAAAACACCATTGTTGTACCAGTTCTTGCTGACATAGATTGTGGGAGATCCGGTAACAGTAAGGGTTCCATTATTGATTACACTGCCAGAGATAATTAGATTACCGCTACTCGACAAGTTCAAAGTATTGCCTGTATCGATCGTAAGATTGTTGCATCGAGCTGCATTTGTTACACTCACGTTGGGAGGTGTTGAGAAACAGGTTCCCGATTTACGAATGAAAACATTGGAGTTATCGCCGGGCACCGAGGCAGGAACACTAAAAACAGAACCAGAATATTGCAACCAATTTGTGTTGGTAGAACCGTTCCATTCGCTGCTGGCTGCGCCTGTCCAAACATAATCGTTGGCTGCCAGATTGGTAGTTTCGGGTGAAACAATGTTTACATTAATAGATGCTGATGTAGCTGCAGAACAAACACCGCTAGTTACAATAACCCTGTAGGATGTTGAGGAAGTGAGTTCTGGTGTAATATATTCTGAAGATGTTGCTCCCGAAATATTCTGCCACGAACCGCTGGCATTGGTTTGCCATTGGATGGCACCGGTGTAGCCACTAAGATTTAGTGTAGCCTTTGATCCGGCACAGACCGTTACAGAGGGGTCAGCTGAAATGCTTCCGGCCACACTGGTTTCATCGACCGTCCACACATAAGTATTTTCGCTACTTATATCGCAGCCAAGGCCTGAACAGTTTTTTCGTATTTTAATAATATTTTCGTATCCACCCACGGCATTAAACGAAGCTAAGGTGTTGCTCCATGCCGAAAAGCTCAAGCCACCATCAACAGAATAAGAATACTGTATGTTGCACGACCCGGTTCCCCCGCCATTGTCGGTAACTGCGGTGAGCGACAAGAGCTCGCCCTCGCAAACCACCGCATCAGCCGGAGCTTTTGTAGCAGTAGGTGCTGCAGGATCGGGAACTACCGTAACTGCAACAATATTGGAATATTGGGTACAGGTTCCCGAATTAACCCTGCGAACATAGTAAGTAGTTTGTGTTAGGGGTCCTGCGTCATCGTATGTAAGCGCAGTGGCACCCGAAATAGCGGCATAATTGCTTGGCGGCGAACCACAGCCCGAAGTGCACTGCATCCACTGGTAGTTTTTTGTACCTGCGCAGTTTCCTCCTACCGCCGAGGCCGAATTGGTTAATCCATTCGGGTTAGCACCTGTGCAAACAGTGTGTGCCCCACCAATGCTTCCTGACGTTAAAGCAACATAATCGGGGTGGTTAATTGCTGTTTCCGCTGTACCTCCACTGCCCGCATAACCATAATAAAGCGAGCCCGAAGGACTGGTTCCACCGCTCCCGCCATTTGCATTGAATGTACCCGAAATAGTATTCGATTCGCAAGGATTACGGAATACTTTTACCCGTCCTCCACCTCCTCCGGCACCTCCCTGAGCCCAATCGAAACAATTTCCATTAACGGGTCCGGGAACTCCTGCTGTTCCACCATTTCCACCATTTGCACGAAGCGTACCGGTAATAGAAACGGCTCCACAACTCTGAACCAATATACCCCCGCCCGAACCTCCGGCTCCCCCTCCGCCTGCTCCACCGGCATAGTCGTAGCTTTCTTGAGGACAAATGGCACAACCATTATATCCGGTTACCGAACAGTCGTTGTCACCATTATTTGATTCACCACCACCATTCCCGCCGTTACCGCCATTGCCGCCATCGCAATAAATATTTCCCGAAATAGTAGTTGTTCCCGACGAAACCAACTTTACCTGCCCACCGCCACGGCCTCCGTTTCCACCCGTTGATCCGTAATTCCACGAACCGCCGCCGCCGCCGCCGCCGGCACCACCCGAACCAGATGAAATATCGGTGCCCGTTGAGGTGCCATAAGTCGTTCCTGCAGAACCGGGCAAGCCATACATGCCACCGCTGGCTCCGCCACCTCCTGTTCCCGAAGCGCCATAGGCACCATACCCACCTGCACCGCCATAAGAACCAGCTCCACCGCCGGCACCACCGCCACCGCCACCATCGTAACCATATTCATTGCCTAAACAGAACAGACCTCCACAATACATATCGATACAAGTGCCTTGTGTTCCATTGCCTCCGGCAGTACCTCCACCTGACCCAGAACCGGCACTTCCACCTGAACCGCCATAGCCTCCCCAACAGTATTCGGTATCGGAATTATAGGCTGATGCTCCACCCGACCCTCCAGATCCCCCTAGCGGGCCTGCTGCATTACCGTTGATGGTTCCGGCAACATTTATACTACTTGCTTCCACATTGAAAAAATAACAGCTCGGGTTAACCGTTACCACCACCCCCGAATTCACCACAAATGCACCCACATTGATATGGTTGCCTCCCAATGTTTGGTTGGTGGCAATGGTCCAGTTATCGCCATTATGATTTACTGTACCGCAAGCTGTTCCAACATAATAATATATGGTTCGTGTCGAAGTGGTATAATAAGCATTGTTACAGCCATCGTAATAACGCACTCGCCAGGTATTTGCACCCTGAGTTAGGTTTGCCGAATAACTGGTTGCACTTCCGGTTGATGTCCAGGTACCTCCATTTAGCTGAACCTCGTAGCGGCAACTGGGGTGCGAACCCATGGTACCCGACCAGCTTAATGTTTGCGGAGTACTAAATACCAATACCGAATTGGCAGGCGAAATTAATGTTGGAGTGGTTGATGACCGCGAATAAACCGTAACGCTTACCGGTGTGGCATTCAACTGCACAATACCAAGATTACCCACTACACGACCATAAAATGTAGTTATTCCAACTCCGGGAGTAAAACTCAGGGTTGCAGGACTTGCGCCCAGATTAATCCATGTGCTGCCATTGGTTGAGTATTGGGCATAGCCCTGAGGAGCATCGCCCAAACTGTATGTCCAGGTAATATTTACCGATTGCCCTGAACAGATAGTAGCGGCACTGCGCGTAATGGTAATACTGGTACCGGCAAGATACGTCGTAAGGCCGGGTTCTTCAAAATAGCTTTCGGAAACACAATTACATGCACCTTCAGCATACAAACCGTTGGATTGATTAATTGCTTCCTCGGCACTTGTACTACCCGTTGAAACCACAGCTATAATATCGGCATAATTTGCCGAAGACTGGGAATGAACCATAGTCGAAAAGAACAGTGCTGCCGTACAAAACAACACCATACTAGCTATTGTTGGCTGTATCCGTTTTTTTTGAAAATTTTTTACCATATCGTATAAATATGTATTACAATTTCTCTAATAATACAATATTGGGCAATCACTGCCATCAGAAATAAAAACAATTCGGAACCCGCAACCACCTGATTTGCCTCAATATATTCATTGCAAATATACAACAAAATTGTAAGTTTTAAAAACTTAAAGCGAATTCGTTATACATTTTAAGGCATTTCCCTTTTTTTTAAAACAAGAGTAATTTTTAAGATTGTTTTACCTCTCGATAGCTGTACTGCTTTTTCGAATGGAATATTTTATCTATACTTGCATAAATTATAGTGTTGAGTATGCCGGAATTTCAGTGTCCAAACTTAGCAACATGTAAGTTCATGAATTCTGTAAGATTGCTTTCTGATATAACTCAGAAAAGCTACTATTCTGAAAATTTTTGCGAGAATTATTTAGCCGCTTATGTAAAATGTAAGCGTTTTATTGCTAAATCGGAGTTGGGTTTTTGTCCTGACTTTTTACTTCCCGACAGCCCCGAAACAATTGATGAAATTATTGATATTATCGATAAACAAGAAAACTAATTTATATGGCACAACTCGAGATTGAAGGAAACGTATTTGAGGTTGACGGAGATGGGTTTTTGCAAAACCCTGAGATTTGGAACGATGATGTTGCCCGGCTTTTTGCAAAAACCGACGGCATCGAAGATATGAACGAACAGCACTGGGCAGTTGTCAGGGTTATTCGTCGTAATTTCGAAGAAAAAGGAATGGCACCCATGGTTCGTGTAATTTGCAAAGAAACAGGGCTGAAGCTGAAAGACATTTACGAATTGTTTCCGCTGGGTCCGGCCCGTGGCGCCTGCCGCATTGCGGGTTTGCCCAAACCCGACGGTTGCGTATAATTGTTTGAATCATGATTTGGTATCAATTCATTGCCTTATCGGGGCTAGCGGTGTGCCTTAGTTTTGCTGTTTTTCATTTTGTGAAATTGCTGCGGTTGGGCAAACCTAAGGATTTGGCAAAAAGCATTGGCAACGAAAACGATGGCATACGGTATTCGTTTACCAAGGCCATGAGCCCTAAACACAAAGAATCGGCATATTTGCACATGCCAACCTACACGGCAGGTATTGTTTTTCATCTGGCGGTATTTCTTTCGATTGCTTTGTTTTTTGCTTTTGTTACCCGCTTGTTGCCCGAGGGCGCCTACAGGTATTTGCCTGCAATATTTGTGTTGATTGGCAGTGCTTTGGGTATTGCCATTCTTGTGAAAAGAATTCTGCTGGCCCAAATGCGTGCCCTGTCGAACCCCGACGATTATATTTCGAACCTGCTTGTAAACGTGTTTTTGCTTTCTACTGCCTTTTATCTGATATTTCAGGAGTTCGAAATGTATTATTACCTGTCGGTATCGTTGCTGTTGTTCTATTTTCCACTTGGTAAACTGCGACATGCCGTGTATTTTTTTGCCGCACGATACCATTTGGGATTCTTCTATGGACGCAGGGGAGTGTGGCCATCAAAACCCTATTAATGCTGAACCATGACATTGAATAACGAAACCCGCGATAAAGGCCTTGAGGTGTTGACACATCTAAAGGACAGCAAACTGATAACCCACCTGAATGCGTGCGTTCACTGCGGTCTGTGTGCCGACAGCTGCATGTATTATCTGGCGATGAACGACAAGCGGTTTATACCGGCACGTAAGGTTGATATTGTTTCGTCGGTGTATAAAAGGTATTGCACCTTCACGGGTAAGTACCTTCCGGGTCTGGTGGGGGCCCGCAATTTGGATGAACCCAGCATTGTTGAGATGGTTGATTTGCTATACGGAGCATGCACCATGTGCGGCCGTTGTACCATTCATTGCTCGATAGGGGTCGACATAGCTTATGTGGTTCGCACTGGGCGTAATATGCTTGCTAATATGAAACTGGTTCCTGCCACGCTGCAATCGACGGTAAATGCTGCCATAGAAACCGGAAACAATATGGCCATTCCCACCGAAGAACTGGTTGATACCATTGAGTGGATGGAAGAGGAACTCCGCGACGAAGAAGGCTGCAGCGAAGCAAAAATACCACTAGACGAACCCGGTAAAAACGTGTTATATACGCTGAATCCCCGCGAACCGAAGTTTTTCCCGCTCTCGATTTCGGCTATGGCAAAGATTTTTCATGCTGCCGGCGAGAGCTGGACACTGAGCACCCGCATGTATGATGTAACCAATTACGCTTTCTTTTCGGGTGACCCTGAAGAAGCCCGCATCATTGCCGGAAGACTCGAAGAAGAAATGAAAAACCTTGATGCAAAACGATGCATTTTGGCCGAATGTGGACATGGTTCGAGGGCTTTTCGGTGGGAAGGCCCCAACTACCTTGGCAAAGAGTTCGATTTTGACGTAATTACTTCGGTGGAACTGATTTATGAATACTGGAAACAAGGCAGAATTAAACTCGACAAAAGCCGGCAAACCGCGCCCATAACAATGCACGACCCCTGTAATTTGGTAAGAAGTGGCGGAATTATCCATCAACAACGAGAATTATTGCAGCATTGCGTGATGAATTTTATAGAAACAACACCCTATGGCGTAGATAACTTCTGTTGTGGTGGCGGTGGCGGGCAGTTGGCTATGAGCGAATACAACGAACGACGTTTGAAGATTGGCGAACTCAAAGCCAATCAGGTAAAAGCCACCGGTGCGAAAATTCTGGTAACGCCCTGTCATAATTGCGTGGATCAGCTGATGCAACTCAACGGAACATTTAAGATGGGCGTGCAGGTTAAAACATTGGCCGAAATAGTGGCCGATGCGTTGATTATGGAATAAAAGTTTTATTCGTTTACATCCGAGTTCTATGGGAGGGAAACGGATGCAGAGGGAGATACACACCCCTAAATCTTTTCTCGAGAGGGTCTTCTCTCCTGCTATTGTTGACTATACCATGTTTTAACTCGTTTTTTCGTATCGTTAAAAGTAAGTATTTACAGCAAATGTAAATTGGTCAATAAATATTTGTTTAAAACTTGAAATGTTATTCTGTTCATAAAATAAAAGCATTGCTTTCTTATATTCAACAGAGTCGACTGTTCTAAATGAAATAGGGCAATACTTATAATTCATTAAAACAGCATTGCTTACAATTCTTGCCGTTCTTTTATTTCCATCTACAAAAGCTTGGATATATGAAATTAACACTAATAAAAGTAATGCTTTTTCGAAGATATTTTCTTTGCTATTCACCAACTCACACATATTCGACAGAGCTTCCGAAATTTGAAACTCATTATCAAGAGGGCGATAATTTGTTCCCGAAATACCTACTCTTCTTTTTCTGATATTCTTAGCAACCCCGAGTTCTTTTGTCAGCAAACTATGTATATCTTCAATTTTCGAAACGCATAATGGAATCAGGTAATTAGGGTTTTCAATTATAAAGTCAATGGCTTCCTTGTGATTTAGAAGCATAACTGCTTCTTCTTTTGTTTTTCCTGATGCTGTTTCCTTTTCTTTAAGCAATCTTTCTGTTTCCAATAGAGAATATGTATTCCCTTCAATCTGTGACGACTTCCAACTTAAATCAATTGCCAATCTCTCTAATTCTTTATTGTATTCTATTTCTGATAGTTGTGAAATATTCTTTTCGAATTTCTTTTGAAGTAATTCTAACTGTTCTAATTCATTGGCAGTAAATACACTACACTCTTTAAGCGTTTTAGGTATGAGTTGTAAATTAAAGCTTTCCTTAATAACTCTTTCATCAATTTCCTTCTCATAATATTTTTCAACGTCAATAGGATAAAGAATTTCGTAGCTTGGTGAAATCAAATATTTGGTTGATTTCCCTTGCCCCCTTTTTGTTAAGATATTTTCATTGATTAGCTTTGAAAGTATTCTTTTTACAGTAGCGTAACTAATCGATGTAGAAAGACTATCAAATATTTCACTTGAAGAAGCTTCTTGTTTCTTCTTAATTAGCTCAATTATTTCTAATTCTTTTTTATCAATCATAAAATTTAATTTACGGCTCACAAACATAATCATTATGGCTCAAATATTTGCAATATTGAGCTGTATTTTCTTTTAAAATGAGCTACATCTCATTTATAGCATGCCTGCCTGCTCATACAAAGCCTGTGAGAATTGGGGGTGAAAAGCAAATTTTATTTTACGGAGACATCCTTCGACAGGCCAGGATTTCAGAAGACAGGAGTGTGTTTGGTTAGACGAATAAAATTGTTCGATGGCTTACATCTGAGTTCTATGGAAGGGAAACGGATGGGGAGGCAAATTTTCTTAATTTATTATAGAAAAGTGAAAATAAATTTTGAATACATGATTTTTGTAGTGATATTTAAGCATTCTAAATTGTATGAAATGAAAAAGCTATTGCTCCTGCTTGCGATTATGAATGTTGTTTCAACAACGCAAGCTCAAATTGTGGAATCAAGCTGTGTTGCACCAGAATATATTACGGAGCACTACAGGGTTGATGCAAGTGTAATTACTTTAAGAAAATTCTATGAAAACAACATTCCATATAAGGATAGTATCGAAATACCGGCTGACCATGTTGACACCGTGTTGAACGCATTGTTGGCGGTTTGGAACGCCACAAGCTTGCCTGCAAGGGACACTGTGGTTGATGTGCTTGAAATAAATACCTGGTACGACTATGCTGTACGAAGTTTTAATATTAAGACGGATACATCATTGCTTTGGCCACAAAATATTATTAATGGTTATGAAGATACCGGAAATGATACGGTCGATTCAATTTTGAATACTTATAATCTTGCTCTTGACGATTTTATCGATATGACTTCTTCGATATATCTATTTTTTAATTCTTTTGAAAACTACAATATGCCTCAACTGGCGAAACTATTTGAACCTGTTTATGGGGTGATTAGCGTATTCGCTTATTGCGGTGGTAATTTTCACGTTCATGAAAACATTGAAGCCACAATCTTTGCGGATTATGTAGAATTGCGTTATTCGTATGGATGGGGCGATTGCCCGAATGGCTGTTTTTATTGGCGCTACTGGGATTTTAGGGTGTTCAACGATTGCTCTGTCGAATATTTGGGCAGTTCGGGAGATATTTTGCCGTTCTCGGTTTTAAGTGAAATAGATGCTAATGAGAATATTATTGTTTATCCGAATCCTGTTAAAGATTACCTACATATAAGTACATCAGCTAAAAACAGCTATTCGATTAAAATTATAAACCTCGAGGGACAAAGCCTGTTTTACAAAACAGCACTAAAAGGGAATAATGAGATCAATCTGGGCTATTTTGACCCCGGTATGTATATTATATCGATAAGAACAAAAAACAGAATATTAACTAAACGCATAATTAAATTATAATAAGCCGTGAAACACTTACTATTATTTATAGTTACCGGAGTATTTTTTGTTTCTTCTTTTGCACAAAACAATACACGCACAATAGACTGGGAATGGGCTCCAATTGGTGCGGTGTGGATGTACGAAACAGCCAATATGGGCATGAACAGTGTGTATGCACAATATTGGTATGTGCGTTCGGTAAAAGATACGGTGTATAACGGGGTGAATTGCCGCAAACTGGAAGTAAAAAGACATTACTGGCCAGATTTTGAACCGGTAAAAATGCCGGATCGCTTTACTTACCAGGACGAAGGTGACATATATTTTTATAACTCAGATATTGATGAATTTGTACTATCGTTTAGTTATAATATTGTCGAAGATGATACTATAGCTTTCACAATGCCTATAGGAGAACATTGTTCACATCTTTTTCACCTGCATTCTGTTTTAAATTGGGAGGTAGGGTTTTTAAGTGGGGACCTATTCTCTTTGATACCATATGGAATTTTTTTGTACACAAACACACCAATTACATCATATAAATTGCAATATGATGGTTCAAATTTCCCCCCTTACGAGTGTCATTGGAATAGCTTGGGTTATCCTTTTCCTTACATTGAAACCCATGGTAAACTACTCCCCATTCTTTAGACCACATTCTTGTAATCTTAATTGAAATCTTTAAAAGAACTGATGATGATGTAAAAGTAGTGTTAAAAACCGGAAATAACTTGGTAAAGTTATTCTGGTTTT